>JGI24737J22298_10000036_pt1 | contig 39083 bp, 42 predicted proteins | sample KBSCornC3_FD_22298 | JGI IMG/M metagenome (IMG submission 22298) | reverse complement strand
CGTCCAAGATACCAACTTTGTTGGCAAGCACAATGTAATCATTACCAGCCAATTGGCTTCGAACACCGTAATCAGTGTAGATGTTGGTAGCCAGAGCATGCTGGACAAACTTCTGATATTGGTCGTTACCTTTTAGTAGCATCTGGATGTTGGTCATGGCGTCACGTGCAGTTGTGTTGCCAACATAGAATTTATTACCGGTCAGTGGCTGTAGGTAGGTGTGTTGCAGGTGCAATTCGTTTTTGAAACGGTCGTTGGTAGCAACCGCTCCGCCCAGAACACCATTCACCAGGATGCGTACTGCGGTATTGCCCGATGGGTTAAGCAAGTCGAATAGCACATCTTTTAGCGGTGCCTGCAATGGAGCGCCTGGCTGGTCAAACACGCCGGCTCCGCCACGGACATCGTCCGCAGTCCAGGTAAGCTGTTGGTCCATGGTAATTTTGCCGGCTCGCAGGTCATTTAAAACAAGTTCTGCAACAGGAACTTTGTTGACGCTGGCGGCAAAGTGTTCTACATCAAGGTTGTGGTTGATGATAGCCTGATGACTTTGCAGGTCCATAATGGATACATCGGTCGTCACACCGAGTGATTCATTTTTATTTATGACCGTTTGGATATAGTGACGAAGTTTAAGGCCTTTAAAATAATCGCCGATAGAGTTGTCTGATAATGAGGTGATATCTGTCTTAAGCGTCTGCTGTGTTTGGTCGGTAGTAGGTACTTTTGGGGCTGGTGGTTGTGTATATATCATGCGAACGATTGTATGTCGCACACCACGACATGCATGTAAGAAATTTCACCATATATTAACCTACAGGTGTAAAGACTTCAGCAAAAGGTATCCTGGGGCCACGTCTGGCAACATGGAAGATTGACTGGCGCTCCGGTGAGACCGTCTCAAACAAGTGCGCCTGCGGATCATACCCCGACAAGCAAAAGGCAACGTAGCCGGGAGCATCTATTTGAGCTCTGTAGCAGAAGGGTTTATACAATTCATCGTCTACAAGACCTTTCGCAAAGTCACTGCGGTCCTTTGTATGCACTTCGGAGTAAGCATTTTCCCAAAACGAATCAGTGGGGATAAGAAAACTGGCGACGACGCTTCCCAGTACCGCGGTGTAAATGCTTAAGCCTTCGGTGGCCAATGACTCGTCAAAGGCATCAAAGATAACCTTATGAGGTGCATCTTTTTCAAGTAAATCCTGGGGAATCGACCCTCGGAAAAGCGGCACCTCGCCCATGCACATCCTATGTATATACTCCCGTGCTTCGTCAAAATCATGCGCCACAGGTATAGGCCGCGTCTCGTAAGTGACTAACATAACACCTTCGTTATACGCCTAAAGCCTGCTTTATCCAAGCATTACCATAATTACTTGCTTTAATGCTATATTAGTGGTATTATATATCATTAAACGTAACCGATGGAACTGATCATGAGCCCCGATAAACTGCCAGGCCAGCCCTTTGATGCTGGTAGCCACAAACAACCTCCTATTGAAGATTTTTATCGCGAAGTCGGGTTAACCCCACCCGCCGAGAGACACGAACCTGCTTCGAGCGGCCGCACTAGAGATACCGTAGCAGCAGTGGTGGCTGTCGGAGCTATTGTCGGTGGTGTCGTTGCTATTGCTAATACTGGCGGGGAAGCACCCGTCCTGCCACAGGAAGATCGTGTCAGCCGCTCAGTTGATGCTGCTACGTTTGATTACGACCTCAGGCACCCGACCCTTAAGGCTCTCGACGATGCCAAAGGCCGGCTACCCCACATTACAAATGGCAACGGTAAGACAGCAGCCTTATTCCAAAAAGCGCTTGATCTTGCCACAGCCCAATTGGTTGTGGGTGGTTATTATGAAAAGGACGGCCTGAGTGGTGCATCTATCACCGACATACCGCTCAAACAAAAAGTCAATAGCATCACCTACACACTGTCTGTCGATAAATTAAAGCCAGACCTGTTAGATGATGATCCTGACGCCTTAAAAAACGCACGCGATACAATCACACATACCGCGCCTACACCACAAATCGCTGCAGGCGCCACCGAGTATATCGAAGGCACTTTTGCCAACCACAAACTGGGTTACGTAACCGATGAGACAGATATTACCGAAGCAACTACAGCTGTTAACGATCCGGTGAAGGGCGTTACCAGTCCCGTAGTAAAAACAGGTGTGGCCAAAGTAGTCGACGAAAGCTGGGCTATCGAGGCTCTCGACCACGCCATCACCTATGAACCGGCACCCGACCAGGCTCATGCCGCGGCCGCACACATCGCCGATCCCGATTTTAAGCGCACCGTCGACCGCGCAATCGACGCTCCGACACGCTACGGATATAACGAAGCAGCCGGCGACCTACGATCAGACCTGAACACCGCACGCTTCAAAGACCTTAGTGCGCTTGAAAACCCTGCCAGCTTCAGCAACAACCTTAAAGAAGCCCACGATGCATGTCAGACTTTCGAAACAGACACGTTAGCAGCCCTCAAAGCCGCCAATGCCGGCTTCGGCAAACTTTTAGCCAGCGAAACATCAGTAAAGATACTTCCTAGCCTAGACACATTGCCAGCATTAAAGAACGGCAAAGAAGTCATCGATCTAGGTGACGTTGATACTACTGAAGTGGCTGACAATTCCTTCAGCACTGCGTACCAACGCGCCGAAAAGCAAACAAAAACCACTGACCAGTTTGGCTCGATCTATATCAATAAAGATGGTGTTATGACCACCGACTTTGAGAATGGCATCAACGATAGCGCCCGTCAGCAATTGGCCGACATTATTGCCCACAACCAGCCATTGCTGCAAGAAGCATTGGCTAGTGGAGCCCTAAACATAGTACGCTTTAACCTCTCGACATTGGCGCACCCCGCATACAGCGATGTATCCCGCGAAGTCTACATCAATTTTGATAAGAACAGCAAAAGCACTGTCGACCAGATCAATACCGCCCTTACCAACGAGATGTCACGGGCAGTATATCGTAATTATTTTGACGGCGTCGAAGTCACTCCCGAAGAGCACAAACAAATCGCAGATGCCTGCTTTAGCCTGAAAAAGCTAGCTTACGAAGGCATACAGAGCTCGCTAGACTACTCCGGAGTCCTCGATGACCTCTTGAATAAGGCCTACGCCAATCATAAAGAAATCGTCAAGACGCTTAAAACTGCCGTCGAAGAAAAGAACCTCGCCGGTAAAATGGTACGCGACACGACCGGCTATGATACGACTACCTATAACCAGTGCGATTACGTGGGCGACGCATATGGATTGCTGCAGTCTGCTATAAGCGCTACGCCGGGTGCCGAAAAGATAGACTATAAGGAACTTGCATACCTGTACTCATCAGACAGTTTTAAAAAGTTTTATGAACAGGTTGATACAGCCATCCGGTATAACAGCGTATATGGCGAGGTCATCGACCAGGCCAACTACACCGATTTGAGTAATGATGACCTTCACGGAGTTATTAATCTTCCATCAGACAATCCGTCTGAGTTATTCGCGACACTCCTAAGCGACATGGCCAACTCAGAAGAGGCTTTCAAAGAAAAGCTGGACAAACTTGAGCCTGCACAGCGCGCCGTCGTGACCCGGGCCATCCGTGTGATGTGCACCGCCGGTGCCACACACGCACCTTCACTCGCCGGGCTTTTCAACCACTTCGATAAAAAATTTGGCAACTAAGGCGCCCACTTTACTGCGTACACTACCTGCAACATACCTGTAGCCCTTTTCGTTTCCTCTAAAATCTGGTATATCTAATATACGATGCAGAAGGTAGTTCCACACAAACCGCTACTAATACTTTTATATGGTTTTCCGGGCGCCGGGAAAACCTACTTTGCCCGCCAGCTATGCGAGAATCTCCAGGCCGCACACGTCCATGGCGACCGTATTCGTTCCGAATTGTTCGAGCAACCCCGCTACGACCGCGAAGAAAATGAAGTCATCGAACACCTTATGGACTATATGACCGGCGAATTCCTCAATGCCGAAATGAGCGTCGTATACGACACGAACGCCATGCGCCTTTCCCAGCGCCGCCAATTACGCGACCTTGCCCGTAAATCAGGAGCACAAACCATTTTGGTATGGTTCCAGGTAGATATGGAAAGCGCCTACGTTCGGGCCGCCAAACGCGACCGTCGTCGCGCCGACGATAAATTCTCGCCGCCCATTGACCGTCCAACCTTCGAACGCATCGCCAGCGGCATGCAAAATCCCCAAAACGAAGATTATGTCGTCATTAGCGGCAAGCACACCTTTAATACGCAGCTAGGCNCGATCATCAAGCGTCTGCACGAGCTTAAGCTGGTCACCATCAACGAAGCCCAAGCTAAATTAGTAAAACCAGGACTGGTTAACTTGGTCCCTAATCCCGCAGCCGGCCGCGTCGATATGAGCCGGAGAAACATCGTTATCCGATAACACATGGCAACAAAACAGGTCCGAATTCCAGACATCGGAGCCGTCACTTTATATAAACGGCGTGGTAACCGGAGTTTACGCCTGAGCATCGGTGCAAACGGGGAAGTGCGCGTATCGCTGCCGCATTGGGTGCCGTACAAAGCAGGGGAGCAGTTCGTGTTGTCAAAAGCAGCCTGGATACTCGCTAACCGCGGCAGTACATCTACGGCGCTTCAGCACGGCAATGCCATCGGCAAGGCGCATCGGCTCTATTTTGAGGCCGTTCCTACGGCGACAAAAGTGCAGGCCCGCGTGGTTGCCAACGAAATCCGCGTAAGCCACCCACTGACACATCGCTCAGATGACCCGGAAGTACAGGATGTCGCCCATAAAGCCAGTATCCGCGCGCTTCGTAAAGAGGCCGATGCGCTCTTGCCACAGCGTCTGCAAGCACTTGCCGCCCAAACCGGTTTTACATACACGAGCGTAGGGGTTAAACAGCTGAAAAGCCGATGGGGAAGCTGTAATTCCGACAAAGAAATCACACTTAACATCTTCCTGATGCAATTGCCCTGGCACCTTATAGATTATGTGTTGGTCCACGAGCTAACGCATACTAAAATAATGCGCCACGGGACACCGTTCTGGAACGAGATGAGCCGGCATATGCCAAACGCAAAGGCGCTACGCAAGCAGATGGCCGAATATCAGCCCATGCTCGTCCCAAGAACCTCGTAACCGATTACTCGTTAGCTGACGTAACCGCTTCGATCGGTTTTTGCCGTACGGCGGTACGAGTTGCAACATAGGTCACTGGCAGCGTAATGACAAGGATCGCCGCCACGATGCCCAGATATATCAGCGGGGATCCGGCCGGAATAGGCAAGCCTACGGCAATTGCCATGGACCATGCGGTAAAGGCGGCTATGATCGTGCCAAGCGCTACGGCAATAACAGCGATGAGCAACCCCTCCGTACAGACCATCTTATACACCTGGCGGCGTGTTGCGCCGATAAGTCTTTGCATGGCGAATTCTTTGCGGCGGGCAGAGAATACGACCGTCGTAGCATTTATAGCGGCGATGGCGGCATAGGCGATGGCCAAGCCAGCCACCAGATAGTTAATCCAGCCTTGGATATCAAGTTCAGCGCTCACATTACCGGCAAGCAATGAATCATCGCCGACCTGTATGTCAGGCACGTCACGAAGGTTCTCCCGCAAAGCGCCCTGTATATCGTCACCCTGGACCAGCACGAGCATCGGCAACCCCGTACTTGTATGTTGGGCAAGTAATGAAGCAGGCAATACCAGGCTCGGATAATCTGCAGAGCTTTGCAACAGCGCAATCACCTTCACTTTGACTTGTGTGCTATCACCGAGCCGTAGACCGATACGGTCATTCACGGCAATGTGCAATTTGTTGGCAATACCCTGAGGTAGCGCCACGGTGTCGCCGTTCAGCTGGCTCAGCGAACCCTGTACTACCGGTGTTCGAAGCAGCGGTTGTTGTCCGTTTTGCGCATCGAGTCCGATAAGTGGCCAGGGGTCGCTGCCGTGAGACGTGTCGAAAGGCTTTTCGATCCAGCCATGGCTTGTGATCAAAGGCGACGCCTTGGTAACCCCTTGAGTATGCTGGATCATCGATACCGTATCCTTAGACAAACCCGTTGCGATAGAACCGACAATCGCATCAGCGTGGAATTGTCGGGCGTAAGCATGTACGGCTGATTGCTGCTGGCTCGTTTGCGAATAGATATTTCCGGCAGCGATACCCACCGCCAGCACCAGAGGGGTCAGCACCGCCGCAAATTGAGCCGCACGGGATCGGACATTTTTGACAGCCAGCATGCCTAATCCGCCCCCTAGCTTTTGAGCAACAGGGGATAGCCAAGCTACCATGGCGTAAAGTAACTCAGGGGCGATGAGACCGACGGTAATCGACCCCGTCAGGACGGCTGGCCCGCTTATGGCCGAAGCAAGCTCAGGCCCCATAAAGAGCGCGACGCCCGCAAGTGATACGGTGCCGATACCAAAAATCATAGCCATCCATCTGCGGATACGACTCACACTAGCCGGCGGAATCGTGGACTCCACCATGGCCTGTATAGGTTGGGTACGCGCAGCTCCGCCAGCGGCTACCTTAGCTGTTAGCCAAGTGACACCCAGCGCCACCAGCGCACCGGCAGCCAGCGGAATAAGTCCTTGTTGGAACCGGAGGGCGCTTGGCAGCACACCATGGTCGGCACTAATCGCATACAGGAGGTCCCCACCAATATCCCCAAGGTATACGCCAGCGGCAATTGCCAGCAATGCAACAAGCATCGTCTCAACGACAACCATACGTCGTACTTGTTTAGGCGTAGCACCACTTGCCCGAAGCAGCGCAAGCTCCTGTTGTCGCTGCCGGACCGATAAGCCGATCGTCGCAGAGATGACCAATATCATGACCACTAGCACCATACCGCTAAATACACCACCAAGAAGAAGTAAAGGCAGGCGGCTGCCCGAAACGTTCGTAAACTCAACCAGGCCACGATCATCCCCGGTGCGTATCGTGACATCGGCAGGCAGTACCTGCTGTAATCTTTGGGCTACCGTATGAACGGTATCTGGAGAGGTAAATACGCCAAAAGCATCCACCCGCCCGTTTTGGACGGCGAATGTTTTTGCTTCTGCATCTGCGAAAAAGAGTGTCGGGGTGGCGGTATCATGCGCAGGCGCAACGATACCCGAGACAACAAAGGACTGCTTCGTGCCATTTATCGCGATCGGAATAGTCTGGCCTATATCGACGGCGGCAGCCTGCGCTGCTTGCGCACTTATGGCGACCTCGCCCTTTTGCGGAGCGACACCACGCCGCAAGTTATATGGCGTCAACCGAGCCGCTTGCCAAGGGTGGCCGTACTGACCTGAAGCAGTTCCGCCGTCAGAGCCAATAATTACTGCCGAGAAAGAATTGTCGGCAACCACACTCGTTACGTCAGCCGTCCGGGTAATAGCCTGTTGTAGCGAAGCAGGCAATCGTGAACGCTCTGAATAGGGGATGACCTCCGGCGAGTCGCCCAATCGATATCCGGCCTCGCCGGATACGACGATAGGCGCGTTGGCAAGTCGTTCAGGAGGAGCATTAAGCCGTAGCGCGGTCTCGAAAATACCACCGCAGGCAACCAATATGGCGCAGCCCAATGTGACCGCTACAAAAGTAGCTAGCGAGGCGGCAAAGCGGAATCGTAAACTGGCGAGTGCGAGCTTAAACATGTGGGTTCCTTGACGTTGCGTTCTGTTGCAATTTCTGGTGTGCCCCTAAACGTGCAAGCTGATCACTGACCTGTTCGACCGTCGGCCTGGAAAGGTGCGAAACGATCTGTCCGTCGACCAAAAAGATAACATTCTGAGCATACGATGCGGCGACCGGATCGTGCGTTACCATGACAACCGTCTGTCCAAGGCCGGCCAGATCACGAAGCAGGCTTAGGACCTCCTGGGCTGACTGGGTATCAAGTGCTCCGGTTGGTTCATCTGCAAACGTTACCTCCGGCTGAGATGCCAGAGCCCGGGCGATCGCCACGCGTTGCTTTTGCCCACCGGATAACTGCCCCGGGCGGTGGTGCGTGCGTTCACCCAAGCCTACGCGCTCGATCACCTGTTTAACCCAGGCTGTATCCATTTTGCGTCCGCCAAGCAATGCCGGCAAGGTTACGTTGTCCCAAACAGTTAACGTAGGAATCAAGTTATACGCCTGAAAAATGAACGATACCCGGTCCCGGCGCAACAGCGTCAGCTGCGTCTCATTCATGCCAGCGAGTGGTGCTCCGGCCAGTGTGACGTGTCCTGAAGTAGGCGTGTCCAAGCCTGCTGCGCAGTGTAATAATGTACTTTTACCAGAGCCAGAAGGCCCCATGACAGCGGTGAAGCTACCTTCGGGGAAGGCAATCGAAACGTCGTTAAGCGCCGTCACCGCACCTTCGCCCGTTCCATATACCTTATGGACATTTTCTAATCGGATAGGGACGTTTTGTTGTACAGACATTATTTTCTCTCCTTACGCGTTTGCAGTTCGGCGCTTATGTACCAGATAACCGCCACGATGACGCCGCCTGACACACCCGTCCACAGCCACCACGGATCCGGAAAACTGTTTCCAAATATGCCGATAAGCAGCCAGATAATTATTTGTATACCGGTGATACCGATCCAGATTGCTATCACGATTTTTCGGAACAACCGTACCGTTTCAGCGGTTTGCGGCCGTGTTGCAGGGGCGGATGCCCGTTCGTGAACGGCACGATCAGCCCTTGCTGGTGATTGCACCATTTTTTGCTGCGCCACACTTTGTTGCACTGCATTTTGCTGCGCATCATGCTTGGTCGCGTCCTGTTTTTGGTCATCCCGTTTTGCTAATTGTTGCTTGTATAGCTCTTTCCAATCTTGCTCAGCCATACTTCCTCCTGTTACTTTTGATTTAGTTGCGCTATAATTTAGTTAAACAAATGTTCAACGAAAAAGAAAGGGCTTATTGTGCGCAAACCCAATGCACCGAACAAACGTGTCGAACAAAGTATACAAACGAAGCAGCGTCTGCTTGATGCAAGCCTTGCGTTATTTGTGTACAAAGGCTACGGCGGCACAACCGTAAGGGACATCGCCGCTAAGGCGCATGTTAGCCCGGGCCTTATGTTTCATTACTTCGCCTCAAAGCAGGAAATGCTCGAAGAACACATCACCTTTATGAATGTAGGCATCGATGCCATAGCCCAGCTTATCTCTCAGTCAGAAACACCCTTGGAAACGTTTACATTCGTAGCCAAAGCTATTCTGGATTCATTCGAGGAAGAAAAGGGTAAACAACTCTTCTTGCTATCGAATCAGATTGCCACCTCAATCCTTATACCGCCCGAAATAAAAAACCAATTACATGGTTCGCATACGCTAGAAGCCAGCCGGCCGCTTATAGCAAAAGGCCAGCACCTCGGAGAAATAAAGCAAGGCGACCCGTACGCGCTAGCGTTAACGTTTTGGGGAGCTTTGCAGGGCATTGCATCACTCGTTGCCTGGCATCCGAAGGCCACAGTGCCAGAGCCCCAGATGGTCACGGCAACCCTTAAATCATAATTATCTGGCCGTGGGACAAGCTATTAACCCGCCGGTAGTTGTGGCATAATGAAGCTCATGGTTAACCGCATCTTGAAACACGCACAGCGGCTGCGGCGTACAAGCGTTGAACACGAACAACTCACCAGCCTGATCAACAGCATGGCCGATGGCGTATTGGCAGTGAATCACCTTATGAAGATCGTTACTTCGAACGGTGCCGCGCTGAACATTTTAGACATCAACAATACACTTATCGGTAAACAGCTCGACGATGTGCTGAAGCCTTACGATAAGAATAACCAGCCTGTCGACATCATAAAACTCGTCCAATCTACCCGCATTCCTACAACCAACCGCGACCTGCTGCTAAAATACAGTGATGGCAGCCAAATTAACCTGTATCTGAGTATCGCCCCTGTGCATCTTGGCTACGGTAAACGGGGCCGGCAAGGATATGTATTGCTCATCAGGGACATAACCCACGAAAAATCGCTTGAAGAAGAACGGGATGAGTTTATCAGCGTCGTCAGCCACGAGCTACGCACACCGATTGCCATTACCGAAGGAAACATCAGTAACGCGCAGTTCATCGCCGAAAAGACCGGTGATATCACTAAAATTAAGCAGGCGTTACATCAGGCCCACGATCAAGTATTGTTCTTAGCCGATATGATCAATGATCTGGCTACATTATCCCGTGCCGAGCGTGGCAAACTGGTCGTCGATGTGCAGCATATCGACGTGGCATCGCTTATCTTCACACTGGCTAAAACCTACGCCAGCGATGCTCAAAAGAAAGGCCTGACATTACAAGTAAAAACTCCCGAGCATGCAGTCACGCTGCTATCCAGCGAACTATATGTACGGGAAATCCTGCAAAACTTTATTACTAATGCCATCAAATACACCGAGCAGGGCAACGTTACCATCGCGGCTCGGGCCGACCCTAAAGGCACACTTTTCACTGTCAGCGATACCGGCATCGGCATTAGCAACCAGGACCAGGAAAAAGTCTTTGATAAGTTTTTCCGCTCCGAAGATTACCGTACCCGCAAAAATAATGGCACCGGGCTTGGTCTATACGTTACCAGCAAGCTGGCGCGGCTTATCCATGCCGAAATCGAACTCAAAAGCAAGCTTAATAAGGGCTCGACGTTTTCTATTTTTATTCCAAACCTACAATAGAACTACGGTAGATTCTAGCTATTGGCTATTCTATTGACCGTCGCCTAGCGCAACGGGGGCAAAGCCATCCGCATTGCTGCAGCGGACGGTTATCATACCTGATGGGTCAGTATCGTGCCAGGCGCTCGGATTACCCGCTTGGTATCCGTTATAAACTTCGACCGATACACCTGGTACGGTACTCGATTGGACCGAGCTCATTACATCTCCGGCCGACCACGGGCGAGCGACCATTGTATCAACTGCGATACCTCCTGCGGCAGCATCCAGGCGCGCCCTCACATCCACACCATCGACGATACTTACTGATTCATCCGATATTCTAAATACCCGGGCACGCTGGTTGATGTCCGGTGAAGCGCAGTTTACACCAACCTCTTTTGTAGGCGCGCTTATAGTCAAACCGCCCTCCAATGCCATGGCAAGCACCGTACCAGCGGCGACGAGAGCTACTACGTCCTTGGTTCTAATCACGCGTTGTTTGTGTGGGTCGCGGTCCATATACAATCTCAATTATTTGTGTTGTCACTATACGGCCACTTATTTACTCTGGCAAGTGCGAAACCACGTGCATGACAGGTATACAGACGTTGCGGCCTTTCCATTCCACCGTTGAAAATTCGTATTTCCACATCGAATAATGCAGTAATATAACGTCGCTCATGGCAGCAAATGGCTGGCCAATCAAACCGAACCACCAGGTGTTCACGTGCGTACTCAACACCAAACAAAGATAGCAGGCAACCAACAATACGAGTGTCACAGCAGCCAATATATGAGCGGCCGGACCTATCGGCATCCAAAATCCTCCAATAGTCAAAACAGCTGGCAGTATCAGGAATAGGCCCTCCAGCAATGTAAACAAGGCTACTTGTTCCGGACGCTTGTGCAGCTGGGGATAGCGCATGCGAATAGCCGTGTTGCGCTGCTCCTGGATAGGTTTGGTGCTTGTAAAACCGCCTGATTTGCCGGAGCGCACAAAACTATACCCATCGCTTGCGGTCAACACCCTGGCAAAGTGCGCCTCGGGCACGATGGCACGTGCTACCGCCTTAAAGCCGCCCGCCTTACGAAGGGCGTTGCGGTTAATGATCCAGCAAGAGCTCAGCACCGGCGGCCGGTTAAATGAGCGGCGAGGAGGTACAAGCTCCCACCAGTACCGCATAGCCTGGATAAGCGACAGCCTGCCGTACATCTCTTTCGGGCGGGCGGGGAATATACAAAGCATTTGTTTTTGGCGATCCAACATGACGGTGATCGCCTGGCGGATACTGTCCGGCCTAAAAAGCATGTCCACGCCACAGAATAAAATGTACTCGCCGCTGGCTTGTGAAACTAAACGGTCGTATGCCTGATTTTTTGGCAGCCAGGTATCGGACGGTATTTCTCCCTGGATAAACCGCACACCGTCGTGAGCAAACGCTTTAATAATTTGCGGCGTACGCTTTGTTTGCGAGCAGTCATCTAGTACAAGGACTTCAAGCTTGGGGTAATCGTTAGCCAGTACGCTCTCCAGGCAGTGCTGTAAATCTTCAGTCTCGTTACGGGCTGGGATTGCTACCGTTACCGTGGGCAGCTCTTTGTCGCTGTATGCCGTGCCGGTGGCCGGCCATGCCGTGCGCCGTAACGTCCGGATGACCGACATAAGAAACACCGTGGCGATCGCTGCTTCGGCCGCCGTAACGATGAGCCATGTCGTCACGCCCGTGGTGTGCCACGTCTGCCATGCGGCCCAACAGGCAAAAAAGATCGCCTGCATGACTACCAGACTGAAACCAGTGCGCACGATAGCGTGCCGCAGATATCGTTCGTGCATGCGTTCCTGCACGATACGGACCATGTTGAACATACGATACAGGCTGAGTAGGGCAATCAGGCCTGTAAATACGTTGCTTCGGGTCACAAAAAGACCTCCGGCTGCCAGCCCGATACCCACGACTGAAAGCGCGGCGGCGGCCTTTCTGATACGCGGCAAACTGCGTACGGCATACGTTACTAATTCGAGTACTACCGCACCCGCGAACAAAGTAAGCATAATCGTCATAAGTACACTATACAGCACCGGAAATGAGATGAGGATGACTAAGTAATTGCAAAGCCGCAGGGCTTGCGGTATACTTGACTTGTTGAGGCCTACTGTAATGTAGGCTTTTTGCATATAAGGGAGCAGGAAAGTGGCAGACGAACCCAAATCCAATCGCAGGATTATCAAAAAATCCGCAACTGTCCGGGAAAAAGCCGAAAAGGCAACCGAGGTCAGTAAGCAGCCCCGCCGTCTTCAGACGACAAAGCGCCGGGCAAGCGCCCCATTCCGTGTAGTGGGAAGCGGTTTTAGAAAACTGGGAAAGTACAAGGTTTTCCGTATTATCGGGTACATCATCGTACCGCCGTACTTCCGTAATAGCTGGCGCGAACTTCGCCAAGTCACCTGGACGAAACGCCGTGACTCATTCCGCCTGACCTTTGCGGTCATTGCCTTTGCCGTCGTGTTCGGCGCACTGGTAGCACTCCTTGATTTTGGACTAGATAAAGTATTTAAACAGGTATTATTAAAGTAATGAGCAAACGATACGACGCCACCAAGCAATGGTACGCCATCCACACATACAGCGGCTACGAAGAAAAGGTTGCCGAGTCTATCCGTCAGCGCGCTGACAGTCTAGACATGAAAGACAAGATCTTCCAGGTGCTTGTCCCTAAAGAAAAAATGATTGAGATTAAAAACGGCAAACGCCGCGTCGTCGAAAAGCGCATTTTCCAGGGATACGTCCTTGTACAAATGAAGATGTCAGAAGATGCCTGGTACATCGTCCGTAATACCCCGAGCGTTACCGGCTTTGTCGGCTCCGGCTCAGAACCTACACCTATCGGCACCGATGAGATCGAAAAAATCCAAAAACGCATGGGCCTTGAACAGCCTAAGCACAAAATCGACTACCGTCTTGGCGAAGTCGTCAACATTACCGACGGTCCATTTAAGGGCTTTGACGGTACCATTAACGAGATCGATTCCCAAAAGGGTAAACTAAAGGTTCTCGTTAACATGTTCGGCCGCGATACTCCGGTTGAGCTTGACAGCCTCCAAGTTAAACGCGTATAACAATATTTCACTATGGAAAGCGCAGGAAGTATGAGACCGGATGGCGAAAGACCGACGGTCGAATTCGTTGAAGACGTTATTAATCCTGAGTTGCTGCCTACCCTCACGGGGGAGCGACTTGATAGGCTCGGGGCGTTTGATCTCATGGCTGTAGCCGTCGGTGCTCCTGATAAATCACTACTTGCTGACCTTGCGAATATAGCATCCAACAAAGCCTGGGCCGCCTTTGATAAATCAGATATCGACCTTTTTGAACAATGGAACAGGGCAGCTTCTACTATCGGTGATTTGTTTGAAAGCAGTGTCTGCGCTACCGACGACAACCCACCCTTAATTTTGGCAACGATAACCGCTCGCACCCCGTGGGGAGAGCCAGTACTGTAATGGCGAGGTGGGCATCATGACCGCAGAGTGTCCCCCACGAATCGATGGTTTTATAGAAGGTGTTGCGCATGGTCCGTCAACACCTTTATTTATTGCAGACCCCGAGGATCCGCGGGCGACTCCAGAACTTTTTGAGTGGAAACTTCCTCATGTGAACGCTGCGCTCAAAGGCATCGAGATCAATATGCAGACTTACCCATTATCTGAAGCACTTGATCAGGATACCGCATGGAAATTACAGCGCGTCTTGCACCACGTGGGGAATATAGCCTGTAACATGGCACGTTTGCACGATGTTGACGCACTCCTGGCAGCCCCCAATCTCGCCGACAATATATGGTTCACCCTTAAGGCCATTACCGAACGAAGTACAAGAAAGGTCCGCCTGAACAACCCCTATCACGCTACGATTCAAACATTGGCTGATGCCATAGACTTGCAGCGTAGGGAGCTTGCCCATTGCCCCGTGCAACTGCTGGGCAATTTGCAGGTAAGCGCACCGCCCGAGACGGTAGCGAAGGCATGTAATCGCCCGGTTGCCTGCAGTTTATCGTTTTGTGCATCAGATACGCGCGTACCGCCGCCACGCTTTGAGCTAAAACCCGACGGCATAGTACAGGCCGTAAAAGGTAACAAGCATGGTTGCCGCCTGCCCCTTGTGGACGCCATGACACATACGGCATCACAGGACTAGCCTAACGCTGTAAAATCTGCTATACTACCTCAGTTACGCACTTCTAATAAGAAGGAGAGCGATGAGGGCTTCTAACCTCTGAACTCGAAAAGGAGAATTACTAATGGCAAAAGCCGTAAAAGCAAATTTGAAGATGAAAATCCGTGCAGGTCAAGCCAGCGCAGCACCTCCAGTAGGTAGCTCACTCGGTCAGCACGGTGTGAACATGATGGATTTCATCAACCCGTTCAACGACCAAACCAAAGAAATGCAAGGTCAGACCGTGACCGTGCACATCACTATTTTTGATGACCGCACCATGAAGTGGCGCGTCGTAGGCATGCCTACTGACGACCGCATTCGTGCTGAGCTTGGTATCCAAAAAGGTTCTGGCCGTCCTAACACCGAAAAGATCGCTAAAAAGCTTTCTGACGCCCAGCTGACCAAGATCGCTGAAGACAAAGCAGCCGATATGAACACTGCCGACATTCCAGCCGTCAAAAAGATGGTTGCCGGCACCGCCCGTTCTATGGGCGTCGAGGTCGAGGCCTAATATGTCTTGGGGCGAAAGTCGGACCGCACAAATGCGTCCGGCAATCGCCGTCGAACAGCTTTCCAGAGCCGCAAACCGTGCACGTATAATCGGCCAAGTACGACTAGCCGATCTCATCGATGCCGATGTGGTAAACATAATGGAGCGCTACCCCGAGGTACAGATACACGATGACGAACGTCCATATAGCGAATCAGTCGGCAATGTACCAGACCAATGCACCTATCCAATTGATTAACCATTACGTGGGAGACCGAATGGTCGCAAGCACCACACAAGGAGAATAACCATGGCAGCAGCCAAGAAAACCGATGTTCCTGCAGAAGCAGAAGAACAAAACACATCCGTAGAGGCACAAGAAGTTGTCGCCGAACAACCAGTTGAGCAAACCGAAGCCAAAGAGGTGGAAGCTAAAGAAGTAAAAGTTGCTAAAGCCGGTAAGCGCAGTGCTAAAGCAATCGAAGAAGCCGAAGAAAAGGCTGCCAAAGAAGAACGCAAAGCACACGCCGCCGAAGAAGCAACCGAAGACAAGCCAAAGCAAAAAGCAAGCGCCACTCGTCCGCGACTTGAGCGTCAAGGCAAGAACTTCCGCAAAGTTGCCGAACTTGTTGAAAAGGATAAGACATACGGCCTTGGCGAAGCATTAGAGCTCGCTATCAAGACCAACCCGGCCAAGTTTGATGCAACCGTCGAACTGCATATCAACCTGGGTGTTGACCCCCGTCACGCCGACCAAAACATCCGCGACAACCTCGTGTTGCCAGCCGGTACCGGTAAAAACATCAAGGTTGCCGTATTCGCAGACGAAGGCGGTGAAAATGCCGACATCAGTGGCGTTGAGGACGTCCTCAAACTTCTGGAAAAAGGCTCACTCGACTTTGACATCCTGGTATCAACCCCAGCCAACATGCCTAAGCTTGGTAAGTACGCCCGCGTACTTGGTCCTCGCGGCCTTATGCCAAACCCTAAGAGTGGTACGGTCACTACCGACGTAAACAAAGCTGTTAGCGAAGCTAAAGCCGGTCGTGTCGAATACCGCGTTGACAGCACTGGTATCGTACACCTCGGTGTCGGCAAAGTAAGCTTCGGCAAAGCCAAGCTTGAAGACAACGTCCGTGCCGTATTTGCCAGCGTTAAGAACAACAAGCCAAATTCAGTAAAGGGAACCTACGTTAAGTCAATCTTTGTGACGACAACGATGGGTCCATCCATTACTATTACCGCCAGCGAACTGTAGTTCAAAGGCGCCGCGATAAAACCGCCGGTCTTGTACTGGCGGTTTTTTATTTTGTTATCTGGTATCTATCTGAGGACAGATGGGCTATAATCAATCCCCATGAAGACGTATAGCACCTATATATTCGACCTTGATGGTACCATTACTGACACGGCAAATGTGTGGCTCGGTATCTTTCGTGATACTTTGACAGAACACGGCGTTACGCCACCCGACGACAAGACCCTATCCGCATATACCCATGACTGGCGCCACATGCTGGAGCTTGGACTCCCCGAAGATAAACTGGAGAGCTTTACAAAGCGGGCCCATGTGCTCGCTAATGAACGACTACCTAAAACACCGCTCCATAATGGCTCGTACGAAATGCTGGAACGGTTAGTTAACGCCGGCAAACGTGTGGCTATTTTTTCGACGTTGGACCGGCCCATCTTTGAGCCCGTTATGCAATACAGGGAATTGGACAAATTGGTATCGGTTGCAATCGCCGGCACCGATGTTCCCAACCGCAAGCCAGCACCAGATGGCATCCTCAAGGCACTTCAGGACCTGGGTGTTCCTAAAGAAATGTACAACGATGCCGTGTACATCGGCGACAAAGACACCGACATTCTTGCGGCACAAAATGCCGGCGTAGATGGCGTATTGTATTATCCCGTCGAGCATGAGTTACTTTACGATCTTGATAAACTCGCCCAACACAATCCAGCAGCCATCATCCACGACTGGAACGACCTACAGGCATAACAATGTACGAACAACTATGGCTGCCTGGGCAGCCGCTCGAAACTGATTACCAAACCCCGAAGCCGGAAGCCTTCCGTCAGCATTTTGCGGATACTGTCTGGCCGGATGAGCCCCAGGATAGTGGCCGGATCGTAACGCTCGATGAAAGCCTTGCGGCACTTCGTCAGCCTGATGAAACTCCTCGCGGGTATGCCTTCTTAGACATCGATGACCTCGTGGGGTCGTTATCTTTGGCGCTGCGCCGCATCCAATACGGCCAAGAAGGTGACGACGCAGAACGCGTAAGCTTCCATGACTACGGCGAGGGAATGTTTTTTGACGATGGCGACCTCTCTACCAAGTATCCCCTTATACAACTCGTTAAAAATTCTGAATATGGGATGCAGCCTGATCCCGAGATAGAATACATCCATCGGTTGGTGCAAAACTGGCGGGCCCATGGTATCCTGGTGGCGTTTATAACCTCGACCATCGAAGGTACCGAAACATGCGCAATCGATTTTGCAGGCAAGCATTTTAAAGAGGCTTGTGACGGCGTGGTCATTACCAGCGGCCATTATCAATTGACAGATAAAGGGCGAGCCGCCGCTGACGTTGTTGATTTCTGTGACCCATCCTTGGGTATCGCCAAAAAAGCTACTACTAAAACGGTAGAACCGGGCGTACCAGTTATTTACATTGACGACCTCCCATTTAACCAGCCAAAAATGCGCAAAGCCTTGGCTAGGCGGCCAAAGCTCAAGCTTGCTACTTTCCAGCCCGAGCTGCCGTCGCATTTTGGCTATGACGAGCAAAGTGGTCGCGCTCCCTCTATAGCCAGTACGTTTGAACTAGCCGATAGCTTTCTGGCACGATCCCTCGGAGAAAAAGAGTTTCTCTTATACCCGACAGCCGGGGAACTCGTCGATGCCTTTAGCAAGCGCGAGATAGGCTAGATCGGTTCGTAAGGCTTTGGAAATCCCGTGTCACGTAGCCAGTCTCGGACATAGGTACTTTCGGAAGCGGCTACGATATTAGCGTGCCCTTTGTCGGGCATATCACAGAAGGGAGGAGCTGCCAAACCGGCCGACTGGTATATGGACGCGCAATCATTGTAGGCTCCCGGCAGGGATATAACCCCATCGTTTTCCGAACCTATATAGAGCGTGTGTGTATCCCGCCGCAAATCAGCAAGCGACTCAAGATGATGTTCAGGCTGCGCCTCATGGATCGCGTTGTTCAGAGCGAGCCATAATTTTATCGGCTGGCTCTGCTTAGCGCGTTCGTGCGCCGCCGCCAAAAAATGTACGACCGTCTGGCCGATATCTGGCCCGATCATCGACGGTTGTTTCCCTTCGGCCCAAACGTCGCGCACCAGTTGTGCGATACCGCCAATTTCCGCTTCTATGACGCCGCCCTTATCCCCAGAGGCCGACAACACATCAGACATCATCTGTTCGAATCCACCCTTGATATTAGCTTCGGTTGTCGGCGCGGATAAAATAAGTTCTCGATACGGCCGGATTGCTACATGTTCCTGTTCGCGCAAGTAAAATGACGCGGCAAGCTCAGTAGGATGACCGGCGCTGAGCTTGGCAAGGCTCATACGCATACCGGCCTTCTCAAGTCGCAGTGCATATGCAGCAATCTGCATGCCAATATTAGGGATATCCAGACCGGCCGGGTCATATTCCAGATAGGAAATCGGCGCTTTTCGTGACAGCATACCGTGCAAAGAACGCGAAGCGTCCTTGCCGGATGCTGTGCCCATTCCCGTTAGCACTAGCCAGCCTTCTTGGCTTTTAGGCAGCTTTTGTGGTGCGATGTAGTCCGTAAGCACAGCGGTACCGTTGTTGCCATACATCAAATCGGCACCAAGACTATTTAATCCGCCGCCCAGTTTGATACCGGCATAGGCAAGAGCAGCCTGGGCCGCCTTACGCTGCGTTAGCCGGCCAAATGCACGACGCGATAGCGGTGAATCGGGCAAAAAGTCGCCTTGGTGTACATATCCAAGACCTGACTCACGACGCTGAAGCATTTGACAGAAGCATACTGTACGTTTTGTAGTACGGTCAATACGCCGTTCGCGAACTGTCTATTTTGTATCTGTTAGAGTAAGAAATTTTACAACGTCGACCCAACGTTAACGACGCCCAGCATTATTCAGCGGCAAACTCAGCTTTTAGCTTTTTGATGTCACCCGACATAATAAGCTCAATCTCTGACTGACGCTCTTCAGTCAGGCTGTCTACATCGACACCGTCAATAATGTCGCGCTGGTGATAGCGGCTTTTGCGTGCTTCCACCGGAGCAGTCAGCTTTTGGAATACGATCTGACAAAAGCGCTCGCCAGGATATAAGCGTACCGACTGGAATTGGGTATTGTTGCGTACGGGAATAACCAGCTGGCCTTCGTAACCACTGTCTATAATGCCGGTTTGATCCACCGAAATGCCTTTCCGGTTCGTAGAAGAACGAGGGTACATAACGGCCATCAGATCGTCAGGCACCTTAACCGATTCAAGCGAAGAGACAAGAATGTGCTCGCCGGGAAGCAAGTCAAAGAACTGGCCCTGCTCTAATTCGACAACATCAAAGTATTCTGGCCGGTCAGTGGCGTAGTAATCCATATGCAATTGCTCGCGGCCCGCTTTTGTCACATGCCACGACTTTGGTACCAAAAAGGTAAAGCCAAGCCGCAGATCAACGGAGTGTGCTTGCAACTGAAAACGGTCAAGCGCCGGCTTAAAGGTAATCTCACCCTTGGTAACGTAGTCTAGGATCTCGGCTTGTGTCAGGACGGACATTATTGTTGCACCTCGTAATGTAGCAGTATTGTATCATTGTTTAATTGGATCGATTCGAGCAAGGCGAGCGGCGTATTGGTGGCTAGTTCAAGAAGCGGCACACCGCTACCGAACAACATCGGTTCGACAGTCAGATATATCTCATCCACCAGATCAGCCTGGATAAACAGGTCGTAAATGCTGCGGCCGCCACAGATAGCAACTTCGTCAAAGCCTTCTTCGTCTAGCCGCGCGATAAGGTCGGCGGGCTCTTCTTGAGTAATTTCCAAACCTTCGGCCGGTTCGAGCGAGCGGCTATAGACGATCGTCCGGCGCCCAGGCAGCGGACGTCCTATCGTCTTAAAAGTCGTGCTACCCATAATCATGACGCCCGCGCGCTTGGTAAGCTCCCGAAAGACTTTTTTATCTTCTTTGCTGCTCCAATCAACGATCTGGTCGGTCCGCTGAGAGATAAAGCCGTCGGCAGATATCGCCGCTATTATAAATACTTTCATTAGAGTACGATCCTTAATCCTTTAATAGCATCAGCTGGCGTGTACTGCGCCTGGATGGGATTGTTGATTTCGTCGACGAGTGCGTGGTCTTTCTTTTCGGCACGGTCAAAAGCGTTATCCGGCAGCACGACGTGTATTGCCCGGTGGTCAGTCGGCCGCTTGATAATCTCTTTGGCGCCATCGTAGTGGATGTCATAAATATGGGCGTTAGCAATAATATGCGAATAAATACCCGGCGTAACACCCAGCTTTTGGGCCAGCATCAACTGGAGCAATGCAAACCCGGCAACATCATGCGGACAGCCCAGAATCATGTCGTTAGAACGCACGACATTCATCATGTTGAGGCGGCCACCGATAATATTTACCGTAAACGTATACGGACAAGGCACGTTGCCGCGACTAACGCCTCCCAGGCCGTCGGCTGAAGGATCCCAGGTTACCACTACACCTTGTCGCGATGACGGGTCTTTTTGTAACAGTGCGACGAGTTTTCCAAGCTGGTCACGCCCAAAGTGCTTGCGCCAGCGATAGCCATAGGCAACGGTAACGACATCGCCGGGGTTAGTAAAATCGTCCCAGATTTTGGTAAAGTCGCGTAAAAAGTCATCGGGTTTGCGGGCGCCGGATATAAACCAGATCTGTTCAGCAATAAACAATTTGGTAGGGATTTTGCGGAGTGTTAACAGCGGAAATCCATCTTTTTCAAGGTCGAGCGAAAAGCTTAAGCCGGGCAGCGCCGCAGTTTCATGGCCAGTGCGGGCATTGGTCTCCCGGACGCCCTTAGTCATTATGTCGTTTAGTAAGGATTGGTATATTTCGTCAAACTTCGCCATTAGTTGAGATTATAGGCAAACTGTTTTAAGATTGCCATATAGAAAGTTAGAAGTAGGGAATAAAGTGAGTACCATACCATATCCGTTCATGCCTGACGAAGGTGTCATAACATACGTAGACGCACATAGTCCGTTTATGCAGGCGGCCTTTGAAACTGCCCGTGACCAGTCACTCGACAAAACCATGCCGACAGGCAGCGTCGTCGTTAAAGATGGCCAAATCATCGGTCGCGGTGCCAATGGCAGCGACTTTCACGAAAAGAACGACGGTTGGTGTTACCGCGTCGCTAACAACATCCCTACGGGCCAAGGCTACGAACTGTGCGAGGGTTGCAGCCCAAAAAACCACAGCGAACCACGCGCCATCGAAGACGCCAAAAAACAAGGCCACGATACCGAAGGTGCCGAGTTATACCTCTGGGGTCACTGGTGGTGCTGTGAACCATGTTGGGCCGCAATGCTCGCCGCCGGCATCAAAACCGTACACTTATTGCAAGACAGCGAAGTCTTATACAACAAGCTCGACGATCACAATGTTGTCGGCCACCAAATAGAGTCATTTCAACAACTAGTTGCGTAATTACCGAGTCTGTGGCTAAATTGTATACATAAGGGGGACGGGTATAAACCACTAATGTGGGAGGGTTCACACACATGCACACAGGCCAGGGAGTTTTTATCGTCATCGAAGGTACCGATGGCTCAGGTAAAGGCACACAATTTACACGTTTGACAGAACGGTTAACTAACGAGGGTTACGACGTAGCCACCTTCGATTTTCCGCAATACGACCAACCATCCAGTTATTTTGTAAAAGAGTACCTCAACGGCAAATATGGCGGTCCGAACGAGGTCGGCCCCTACACCGGGTCATTATTCTATGCCCTGGACCGCTTTGAGGCTGCGCCCAAAATACGCCAAGCCCTCGAGGAAGGTAAGGTCGTCCTTGCCAACCGTTACGTCGGTTCCAATATGGCACATCAAGGCACAAAATTTAACCACGCCGAGGAACGGCGAGGTTACTTTATCTGGCTTGATAACCTCGAGTTCGAGATGCTCAAAAGCCCACGGCCAACGCTCAGTTTCGTGCTACGCGTACCCGCCGAAATATCCCAACAGCTGGTAGATAAAAAAGCCGCCCGCAGTTATACCGATAAAAAGCGTGATATCCACGAAGCCGACCTTGACCACCTCAAAAAAGCATTAGCCGTATACGATGACATGTGTCAGCTGTTTCCAAAAGACTTCCAGCGTATAGACTGCACGCGTGACGGTGCATTGCTTGAGATTGACGCCGTCCACGATATTATCTGGCAAAAAGTATTGCCGATGTTACCCCCAAAAAAGAAGGCTAAGTCAGCCGTTGCTGCTGCCGAAGTAAAAAATACTGTTAAGACTACGGCAGTCAAAATGCCCAGGCCGGAGACCACCGCCGATCCAGCCAAACCTGCGGCCGCAACTGACGGCAGCCTCTCTTTACGGGCCAGCAGCTTTTTAGTCCAAAAGCTGCGCCGGACACCAGGAGCAGCCATAACAGAGACAAGCCCCGTCGGTATTAAAAAAGAAGACGGCACATATGCCTACTACACACCAGACTATTTTGACCAACATGTTAGGGAGCAATACCAATCCTACATGGATCAAATCTTTGCCGCGTACGATACGATCAAAACAGCCCTGGAAGCACATGTAGGCGATGCCGCTCAAGCAGCAGTCATTGCGCGACAGGTCCTGCCCGTGGCCGCCATACAAGATGTCACGATTCAAGCCGACGACAATGCATTGGGACATCTGTTATCAGCGCTTTTGAGCGACAATGTGCCAGGAATACAACGCGCAGCGCAGTCAGTGCTGGCAGAAGTGAAAGCCAACAAGCCAGCCTTCTTTCACGATCAGTCCATATTTGAACAGAATAAGACGGCGGTGACCTACGCAGCCACCCGGCAGCAGAAGCTACAAAATCTCGTCAAGCAACAGCTGCCCGACTATCATGCTGAAGTCTCTGCCCCCGCACGACTTGTCAGTGTATGGCCCCGCAACGAACTCGAGAGCATACCAGATATGATCTATGGGTTTACTAATCTACCGTTACTAGACATCAAACAACAAGTAGCTGATTGGCCATACGAGAAAAAAGTAGCGGTCATTGAGGCCTACCTGGGTGATCGCCATGATCGCCACCAGGTACCCGGCACTGCTCTGCAGAACATTCACTATACGTGGGATCTTACGACAAGTTACGATGCGCTGCACACACTGCAGGCGGCTGACACAATCGCCCAGGCGACATGGCAGGAGCTGACTCCCCGCTACGGTTACGATGTACCGACTATTGTTAATGACGCCGGCTTAACCGACCAATTTGAAGCATGTTTTGACCTAAGTTTACGCTTACATAGCCTACTGCACAGTGCAGGCTACCAGCCAGAGTCACAATATGCGACGTTGTATGGCCATCAGCTACGCTGGACATTGCATCATACAGCACATGACGCGATCCGGCTCATCGAAAATCCGGATGTTGCCGACAGTGCTAAACAGCTGCAGGCTATGCTCCACGAAAAGCTCAGCGAAGCCCATCCGATCATCGGTGACGCGATAGTCATCCCATCTTGACAATGGGTGTCAAAAAAACTACACTACTATTACTATGAAAACTACTATGATTTGCGTGCTCGTCAAGTGCTCTCCGGAGTTCGTTTAAAGGCCGCTAAATCATGACCAAACCTTTACACCGAGCTCCCCGGAGCTCGGTTTTTTATTACCAGCATGTATGCAGAGCAAGTATTTACACCACACGAAACACTGACGGCACCCGGCCAGACGCGAGTGCCTCTGACTGATGCCGCAGCAGTAAATCCCTGGCAATCCCAAGATAAACAGGCTGAACATATACAACAAGCGGTACGAAGCAGTTTACGCATTACGCAAGCCAATGCTCTTCCGGATGGCGAAAACGTGTTTGATAGCTTAAGTGAACGGCAGGAAACCGACTGTTATGGCTACGCTACCGTAGGGTCTGAATTATTCGACCAGATACATATACCTCACTATATAGCCTACGCCAATGGACACGCCTTTTTGGTACGCCTCGATGAGTCGGAAACACCGTATATGACAGATATGATGTTGCCTCAGTTCAACCAGTCACTCGACGGCATCACAGCAGATAGCATATTGGCCACGAAAGAGGCTATGTGCACAAATGGCCGGATGGCAGTAAAACTGTATGCGGATAAACTGTGCACCAAAGTGAAGGGCACTCAGGATGACCTCGTGCTACGACATCCATGGCTTAAGGCCGGACGGCAAAAACAAATCCCACTTTACATCGGCCGGGAGGAGCGGCACAACGCCTACAACCTTATTATGAGCCTTTACCAGCCAGCTCAAGGCAGGGATGTGCTTGAAGACCACAGCAGAATGCAGACTGCGCTTCGTCAGCACCACTATGACCGTGCGGCGGCGTACCTTATGCAGATGCATGGCTTGTATCCAGACTTAGATGCGCGGAATCCACATTCTGAATTGAAGGGATTAGTACGCGGATTAGTAGGGCAGCATGCTGTTGACTTAGCTTTTCAAGCAACAGAAAGTTATTTTGCCAGCTTTACCATCGGCCACGACGGGCGGCCAAACATTGCGCATGGTGATGCCTTACGCTATATCGCCCGCCATAGCGGAGATAGGGAACACCTTGAAAAGGCATTGGCAGAATACCGCATAGCCGAAGAACGCTGCCGTGGCTGGAGACCGTTGATCGCAGGCAAGATCGCAACCATACAATCCTTACTGCAGCGTACTGGGCAACCCACCGTTCTTGACCTAGCCGCCAAGGCGAATTATACTAGCGAGCGGCATTATGCATAAGAATAAAGACAACTACCGTAAAAGGCAGTCCTTTGCGGATTTTACCGAGAAGTTGGGCGCGAAATGGCGTTCACTCACGATGTCAACACAAACCTCACGGGGTCTTACGAATAGGCAAGGTACCTCAGACATTGCATCTATTTTTGAAAGATTAGTGAGCACGCCGACGATAACCGGAAATTACCAGGCGAATCATGATGCGCTCAGGTACATCGAGGAGTTTCTATCAAGTCGTGGCATGCACATCGCCCGCCATGAGTGTAATGGTGTCGAATCACTCGTGGCCACTACACGCCGCACAAAAACCCCGGAAATCATGTTAGCCGCACATCTCGATGTCGTACCAGCTGATGAACGTTTATTTACGCTTCGCAAAGAAGGCGACAAATTATACGGACGTGGCACGCTTGACATGAAGTTTGCTATCGCAGCCTACATGAGCATGGTTGACGACCTTCGGCACAACCTTTCCGCATACGACTTTGGCATTATGATAACCACCGACGAAGAAGCCGGTGGTACCGACGGCACTGCTTACCTTGTTAAAGAAGGCTACTTGCCCAAGGCGTGCATCATTCCTGACGGTGGTGACGATTGGCAAATGCAAACACACGCAAAGGGCATGTTTTGGCTGAGCCTCACGGCTGATGGCAAGCCGGCCCATGCATCGCGCCCATGGCTTGGCGACAATGCCATTCTTCGGCTGCTGGATACTATTCAAGATATAACTAAGCTGTTTGAAGGGCATAACGCCGAAACCAAAACCCTCAATGTCGGTAAAATTAACGGTGGGCGGGCAATCAACCAAGTAGCCGATAGGGCCGAAGCCCTTATCGATATCCGTCTGATGACCGAAGAAGAAAAAGCGCCTTTACTGACACACATACAAGCCATCTGCGAAAAATATGGCACCGAGATCTCAGTCGTCATCGATGGTGCAGTCGCCAGCTTTCCGTTATCTAATCCGTACCTCCGGAAATTTGCAGATATTATTACCGAAGTTACCGGCGTAGAAGTAAAGGGCTCCAGCACATTGGGTACTAACGATTCGCGCTATTTCGCCGAGCACAACATACCGTGTATTTCCGTGTATCCGCCCGGCGGCGGGCACCACGGTGTCGGCGAATGGGTTTCCGCCCAAGGCCTGCACGATTTCCACCAAATTCTGACCCGCTACATCACACACGTCGCAGCACGTTAGTTTTGGCAAACAGCGTTCTATTATTGACATCAATTACTATCTGGGATAAAATACTTTTGATCATTACCGAAGACCGTAGCCGTCGAAAGACTTAATCCGCTACCGAGGAGTGAACAATTAGTTTTGTTTATCTGTCCAGTCTTTGGTAATGCGAGAACCAAAGACTTTTTTGTTCTTTAAAAATCTACAAGGTCGAATAGATTTAAGAAACAAAGGGAAGAGACCTGTCTTATCCCTAAATAGGAAAGTATTTATATGGCTTTAACCAAAAAAGAGAAAGACGACGTCGTTAAAGAGATCGCCGAAATGCTATCATCTGCAAAGATGACCGTTGTTGCCAAATATGAGGGCACAACGGTAAAAGCATTACAGCAACTCCGCCGCGATTCGCGCACTACCGGCACAACCGTAAAGGTAGTTAAAAACCGGTTGGTTATCAAAGCTTTGCAGGCAAATGACACCCTTAAGGATGTTGACACCAGCGAACTTACCGGCATGCTCCTCTACGCTTTCAACAGCGAAGACGAAGTAGCTCCCGCTAAGGCACTCGCTGACTTTGCAAAGGCTAACCCAACCATCGAATTCGTTGGTGCTATTACCCCAGAAGGCAAATTCGCATCCAGTGACGATGTAAAGGCTTTGGCTGCACTTCCAGGCAAAAACGAACTTATTGCCCAGGTTGTCGCAACCCTCCTATCACCAGTTCACGACGTTACCAACGCGCTTTCGGGCAACTTGCATGCGTTACTTGACGGCATAGAAGCAAAAGCTGCTAATTAATTGAAAGGAATCACATACAATGGCTGATTTGAAGAAATTGGCAGAAGACTTGACTAAGTTGACTGTCCTCGAAGTAAACGAACTTAAAAACATCCTTAAGGATGAATACGGCATCGAGCCAGCTGCTGCTGCAGTTGCTGTTGCTGGTCCTGCTGCTGACGCTGGTGCTGCCGCAGCTGACGAAAAGTCTGAGTTTGACGTTGTCCTTAAGGACGCTGGTGCTCAGAAAGTAGCAGTTATCAAGGCTGTTAAAGACCTGACCGGTCTTGGTCTTGGTGAAGCTAAGGCTATCGTTGACGGTGCTCCAAAGACCGTTCTCGAAAAAGCGAAGAAGGAAGACGCAGAAGCTGCAAAGAAAGCTCTTGTTGACGCCGGCGCTACTGTAGAACTTGCTTAGTTCTACTTGATCGACCGATCATAAAAAGATCCGCCCATATGGGCGGATCTTTTTAATACTAGCGCTCGTTAACCACACCCCTGGCTACCGCGAACAAATATCTCCATAGTAAGCCTGGCGGTCAGCCATCCGGTCGGCCAAGAACGATCCGCTATGTGGTGCAATGTCATTCAACGTAGCCACGGTAACCGCCATTTTTTCCTTTACGGGCGAAGATCCGTTTAGAGGGCATAACGATTCCGGGGTAGCCATATTAAAAACATTTTCTGCGTAATCTTCATCTTCACCCGTGCCAGCGTATGTAGAAATCGCATTACGCCCGGCCTTTAATCCGTCACCGGTATATTCAAGGCCGGGCGGATTACTAGCAGTAAATGCTGCCTGTGGTTTTACGGTAGGCAAAAAACAATGCATGAGCGACTCTTTTACGGCCGCGGCGTGGCCAAATTCGTGAGTAAATACTTTATTGACATGGCCTATCGCGACGCGGATGGTCTGTGAGCCCGAACGATAATGCCCAACCCTTAGCCCAAATTCATTCTCATCTGCGACATCTGCGTTCAGCTCCACTTCTTTCAGCGCACCCTGAGCGACCTTTTGGACAAGTTCTTGCGGCAGTTTGTACAAAATACTTACCATGTCACGAGCATCGTCAGCAAGTGTAGTGTTTCGCGATTTAGGATCACTACTGACATCTTCAACAAAAGTCTTAAAGCCAAACTGGGAAAGGGTATACTCGTTTGCCGCGGCAACAACTGCTTCGTCGGTGTCAGCCTTGTTTATCCGTGCCTCTGCCTCTTGAGCTGCATCGTAGGTTATACGCACATTGAAACGGTCGGCACGGGCCCGCTCTTTGTCGTCGCTATCATACGCAGAATACTCATTGGATTTAGGGCGCGTACGACCTTCATCAAGCTGGTTTCGGGCTGTTTGCAGCGCATCAGCAGGAAGGTCATCACAAGAGTTGATACTATCACTGAGGACTATCATGCCCGTCCTGTACCCTGCGTCAAGGTCACCCTCACCGATAATCGTAGCCATGCCTGTTAGTATCGTAGCGCCAACGCCAAATGCGCCCAGCGTATTACGTGTCCCGGCAATAACTCTGTCCAGCAGCAAAGAATGCCTGGCTTCTATAGGCATTAATTCAAAATACGGATTATCTTGTCGCTCGTGTGTCATAATATATCGTCAAAATAGTATTTTACAATATTAGCTTTACTGTGTCAAAGATCAGCACAGGAGTGTTATTGACTTTATATAGTTTTTATGCTATGTATATGAATACCGTTCGTTTGCTAGATGCCTTCTACGAAGCCCAAAGTCCATTTGCCGTCCCGAAAGAGGAGGCAACACACATTTATGGAGCTTGTAGCCGTGCATACCGGCCCTATCGCATTAGAGAACGGGGTTCGAGGCGTTCGGATACCTCACGAGCAAAATACCATCGATATAGATGGCGTACGTCTCCCTAATGGTGCTCACACTGCATTATTAACTCGACGGTACGTCGAAGTCGCCGCGGCAAATAGCGGCATCAGGCCTGGTGTCACAACCTATGATGCTCATCCATATCAGGATATCGCACTAAAAAGCAAAATAATGGTTACTGCACATGAAGGCCAACAGCGAGAAAGTGTCCTTAAAGCTGCCCACGAATTGGCAGGCAGCTTTCTAATGCCCAGTCTTACAGGGAACCACTGCGTCGACCCTTCGTGTCTGATGCAGCCCAATGTAAGCATGGAATTGCTCGGCGATCTGGCCATGCGTGAAGTACCATTCTGTGATCCATGTGTTGGCAACTTGCAGGCTGCGGGCGCGCTTCATCTTGGTACACAATACTAATAAAGACCTCATTTTTCCCTTGTCATTTTGCATGTGCTTGGTATACTTAATCTCGTTGTGCAAAAACAAAGCTGTGGGGTTATCCACAGCAGGTTGTGTATGTTTTGACTTGTATAAATAAACATGGTAGTTTAAAGGCAAGTGTAGAGAAACAAACACTTCTGTGAGACTAAAGAGAGACAAATAAAATGGCAGATGTACCAGACAAACAGATCAAAAGACTGAGGGCTCTCATTCAGGAGGCCGAAACTAACCTAGCGGCTGCAACAGAATTGTTGATCAGCCTTGTCGGCGATGATGAAAAAGTAGCGCCCGTCGCCCAAGACGAAAACATCGGCAAGATCATCGAAGGCGTCTTTGACGGCCAAAATATGGTCGGCTCAGACGGCAAAGTGTACCCAGTTCCCGCCAACTACGCTAGCAAATCAAAACTCGTACAAGGCGACATCCTTAAGCTAACCATCGCCGATGACGGCACTTTCCTATACAAGCAGATCGGGCCAATACCACGCAAACAAATCGTCGGCACTCTTAAGCTCGAAAACGGCCACTACTTCGTAGAGGTTGGCGCTAAGAACTTCCGCGTTTTGCTGGCCAGCGTGACGTACTTCAAAGCTAAGCCAGGCGATCAAGTCAGCGTTAACGTCCCCGAAGACGATGCGTCTGCCGAATGGGCAGCCCTCGAAGCCGCGCTATAGTCCTACAACACCGAATCAGGAAAACGCCTTGGTCAATCAAGGTGTTTTTATTTTAAGGTAGAGGCGCTTCTGTGGGGGACGTAGCAGGGATTGCCAGTGCGTCTGACGAACGGCAGGGAACGCGGATGCAAGAGCGATCTTTCCGGAGCATACAATGCGGCGTAGTCCGGCGAAAGTGCTTCCATAACCGCGATAATGGCCGCACGGCTACCCACAAACGCATACGGAAGACTGCCGACGTGTGGCGTATTATATAAAAATTGTTTATATGTGCCATCTATAACCGTATCGTGCATAGGATTATCGCTGGGATGAGGGAATGCCGTAAAATGATGTTCCATCTCCAGCTCAGAAATCTCGTGGACGCTCGTATATGCTACGAGTCCGCCACCAGTGAGTTCTCGGTTGCACGACCGAGTAACCTGAGCGGTCATCTGCCGGCAATATCCATGGTTAGCTACATCATCAATACTGTGGGCATCGCGGTAGCTACCATAATCCAGCACATCGGTTATATGTCTATACGCACGGAGTAAAATGCCGCCAAGATCCAGACTATGTACTGCGGCAAGCTCATGCGCTTCAGGCGTAAGGTCGTATAGCTCGGTCACTGCATATATTTTATATCATTTATCATTTTTACAACGTTACGCGGCACACAAAATACAACAGCAATTCACACATGGCACGCGTATACTATATAGAAATGGGGCAAGCATTATACCGTACACACCGGCCTAAGAAGTTGTCGGAGATTGTTGGTCAAGAACATATCACCACAGCTATTGATCGTGCACTTAAAAAAGGTACGATTAGCCACGCCTATCTCTTTACGGGCCCGCGCGGTGTCGGTAAAACCAGCATTGCTCGCATATTGGCGCACGAAATCAACGGCCTGCCATACGACGAAGACCAGCATCATTTAGACATCATAGAAATCGATGCGGCCAGCAACCGGCGTATCGATGAAATTCGTGATCTGCGCGATAAAGTGCACGTCGCTCCCTCGAGCGCAAAATACAAAGTGTACATCATCGACGAAGTACACATGCTCACCAAAGAGGCGTTTAACGCCTTGCTTAAAACACTCGAGGAACCGCCGGCACACGTCATTTTTATTTTAGCAACAACAGAGGTACATAAACTACCGGAAACAATCATTAGCCGGACGCAGCGTTATGCCTTTAAGCCCGTCGACCAAGCTAAGGTTGTCGCACATTTACGCGATATGGCCAAAAAAGAAAAGGTCACGATCAGCGATCAAGCCCTCGAACTCATTGCCGCGCACGGTGAAGGCAGTTTTCGGGACAGCATCAGCTTGCTCGACCAGATCCGTAATACGAAAGACAACGTGGAACTTTCGGACGTACAGGCCGTATTAGGCATCGCTCCGGACGAGAGCATCGCTGGAATCATCGAAGCGCTTAACGCCCACGACAGCGTGGCGGTCGCCAACCACACCAAACAAATGCGCAACCAAGGTTACGAAGCATCTCAGATCGCCAAACAGATCAGTGCAGCACTCCGGCAGGGTATCGTAGCGGGCAATAATGTACTCAGCCACGACATCGCCATGAAGCTACTGGCCCAGCTTGTCCAAGTACCCGCATCACCCGATCCTGCCATCGCCCTAGAAATCGCACTGCTCGACGCTGCCCTTAGCGGCACGCCCGGCTCTGTGCCCTCCGTGTCTCAGCCGCAACCTGTCAAAAAAGCCGACACACCTACCAAAGTTATGACCGAAGATGTGCAGGCCAAGCCAGCCATCCAAATTGACCCGAAAAAAGATGCCCTACCCACACCTCAGCCTCAAACTGATGCCACCAAAACTACCACCGAACAGGATTTCGGCGAGTCAGACGTACCTGTTACCGAAAGCGCCGATTCCGATATGATCCTTACTGATGAAGCTTGGGAGCTTATCCTTAACGCCATCAAGACCAAGTACAACACCCTTTACAGCATCGCCAAAACTGCAGAAACCCATTTTGCACCGGGCAAAATTACACTTGAATTTTCATATGCTTTTCACCAAAAACGGCTTAGCGAAGCCGCTAATAAGCAAAAAATATCCGAAGTTATCACCGGCGTTACCGGCAGTGAGGTACACATTGAATGCATTGTGGGTACCGGCAAACCTAAACGCGAACCGCTACCGTCCGCCGAAGGGGAGACAGTACATGCCGTCGATACGCCTGAAGAACAGGCAGCTCAGCCGGCAGCTGCAGCATCGCCAGTGGACGCTATCACCAACATCTTCGGCAGTGCAGAATTGCTAGAATCGTAGTATTATTTCATATATGGCTAACGGGAACCCCACGAAACGAGACGCGGTGACATTGCCGTATAGCGAAGAGGCCGAAAAGAGTGTTCTTGGCGCCATCATCATTGATACGAATGCCCTCGTTAAAATCGCCGACATCATCAACGGCGAAGATTTTTACGATAATCGCAACCAAAAGATCTACGAATCCATTTTACAGCTGTACGAAGCCCAAAAATCCATCGATGTCCTGACGATCTCCAACCAGCTCAAGGTGAATAAGGCGCTCGAAGAGGTTGGAGGCGCCGCCTACCTGACCGAGCTGACCAACTTCGTACCAACCGCCGCTCACGTCGAAAGTTACGCAAAACTGGTCGTCGAAAAGGGGGTCCGCCGGCGCTTAGCTCTTATAAACAAAGAAATCGCCTCGTTAGTCCTTGATGAGTCCAAAGAATTAAAAGACCTCATCGAAATTGCCGAAGCTGAGCTGATGAAGGTCGGCCAAAAACAGGTCAAACAAACTATCGTCAGTATCGAGACAATCTTGGCCGAGAGCTTTGAGCGCCTTGACGATTTACACAAAGATAAGAATAAGATCCGCGGCGTAACCACTGGTTTCCGCGATATGGATGACCTACTAGCCGGCTTGCAGCGATCCGACTTGTTTATCCTGGCCGCCCGTCCGTCAATGGGTAAGACAGCGTTTGCCCTTAACCTAGCACATAACGTATCCACTATGGCCAAAGAGCCAGTGCTGGTCTTCAGCCTGGAGATGAGCAAAGAACAGCTCGTTGACCGCTTGCTTTCAATGGAGTCCGGTGTTGATGCCTGGGCACTGCGTACCGGCAACCTAACTGACACAGACTTTGAAAAAATTGGTCACGCAATGGGTACGTTGAGCGAGGCACCAATTTATATTGATGACACGCCAGGCATCACCATTAGCGACTTACGTACCAAAGCCCGCCGCGAAGCACACAAGCATCCACTGGGCCTCATTATCGTTGACTACCTGCAGCTGATGAGCGGTGGTGGTCGTTTTGGCGGTGGCGATAACCGTGTCCAGGAAATCTCCGAGATATCCCGTGGGCTCAAAAGTGTCGCCCGTGAGTTAAATGTACCGCTTATCGCATTGTCGCAGCTAAGCCGGTCGGTCGAAAGCCGCAACCCGCAGATCCCACAGCTGGCCGATCTTCGCGAATCAGGATCAATCGAGCAGGATGCCGACGTCGTGGCCTTTATTTACCGCGAAGAGTACTACAATCCCGAAACAGAACGCAAAAGCCTCACCGATGTCCTCATTAAAAAGCACCGTAATGGTCCAACCGGTGGCGTCGAATTATTCTTCGATAAAGAAAAGCAGCGCTTCCGCAGCCTTGACACCAAACGCAGCCATCCTTTTGCCGAATAGCGGGTTCACCGTTTGGCAATTTACTGTATAATTTACGGTACGCATGAGTATACAAAAACTCAAAGATTATATCGGCTTGCGCTGGAAGCCCATGGCAATGTATGTTGCTATGTTCGTCATCCTGGGGGCGGCACTCTTCAGCCAGCTTGGCACATTAACGCCCGGTTACAGCCAGTCCGAGGCCGACACGTACCACGCCAGCCTCAGCTTTAAGCATATCCTGGAGAATCCGATTAACGCGCCTTATCTGGTGGTGGTGCGGGGCTTATCATATCTGAGTCATAATAATCTGCTTGTCACCCGGCTGGTCTCTACTATATGTGGGCTTGTGATCTTGGCCATTTTTGCCGAAATATTATACCGGTGGCACGATATGCGGACCTCTCTTTTCGGTACGTTGTTATTTGGTTTGTCGGCGTCGTTCTTACACGTCGCCAGGTTAGGTACGCCAGAGGTCTTGTTATACGGTCTGTTTTTCCTGACCGTTTGCGGTTATTGGGCCAAGCGCACCAACGGCCGATTACCATTATTCATCTGTTTTGTAACGTCTTCTGCTTTACTGTACGTACCGGGTATGATCTGGTTCATATTCGCCGGCGTCGTCTGGCAGCACAAGACTATCGACAGACTTTTCAAAAAACACCTGGGCATCGTGAGCATCGGCAGCCTGTTGTTTGTCGCCTGTTTGGCGCCACTGGGCTGGGCGATCTCCAAAGATCATTCCCTTATTAAACCGCTGCTGGGGCTACCTGATACGTGGCCGACCATCTGGCAGCTGGCTAAAAACGTCATCAACGTACCTGTACATTTATTCCTGCACAACGCGGCAAATCCTGTATCGTGGCTTGGTACGGCTCCCGTACTCGATATATTCAGCCTGGCAATGCTGATCATTGGCAGCTACTTATATATAAAGAATTTTACGCTGCTGCGTACGCCGCTATTTATTACATTCCTCGTTATTATGACGGGGCTCGTAGCTCTCGGTGGCTCGGTAACACTTACCGTTATCATGCCGTTCATCTATCTGATTGCAGCTGCAGGCATTGCACAATTGCTCGGACAATGGTTAACGGTGTTTCCAAGGAACCCTATTGCACGCTCGCTCGGTTTGCTTAGCGTCGCGGTGCTTGTCGGTTTTGCCTGTATGTATCAGATTACACACTACTTTATTGGCTGGCCGCAGGCAGCTGCCACGCACCAGACATTTACCGTTCAAAAACCCTAAAACTATCAAGTCGTATCTGTTACAATATATACATATTAAGGGAGAAATCGTATGAGTCGTTTAGACCAAGCTAAAATGCTGCTTCGTGTTAAGAAAATCCAAAAGGAACTACAAAAGCAAGTAATCACCGTCGAAAAGGGTGATGGTGCCGTTAAGGTCGAAATTACCGGCGAACAAAAAATCAAGAAAATCCACATCGACCCGGAATTTGTCGACCTCGATGATATCGGCCAACTTGAGCGCTGGGTTGAAGACGCCGTTAAAGAAGCCATCCAGGAAAGCCAGAAAGTCGCCGCCGAAAAAATGCAGCCAATGATGGGCGCATTGGGCGACCTCGGCCTCTAAAAAAGATACCCATGCACATTTTACCGCCTGCATTGACCGAGGTTATTGAAGCACTGGGTAAATTACCTGGTGTTGGAGCGCGTACCGCTGAACGGTACGCGTATTATCTGGTAAAAAATGACCCGGGCAAAGCCAGGCAAATTGCAGATTCCTTAAAAGAGCTGCACTCCGGCATTGGTTACTGCAGAAAAACATTTGCGATTATTCCCGCAGACCAAGAACTATCCGATTTGTACACCAGCCCCAAACGGGATAAAAAAATAATAGCTGTCGTCGCCGAGCCTTTCGACATCGTAGCCCTTGAAAAAACCAATAGCTTCAGTGGCACCTACCATGTGCTTGGCGGGCTCGTGTCACCTATTGACGGAGTCGGCCCCGACCAGCTGCACATCGCAGAACTGATGCAACGCATCGACGAAGACGAAGTCGAAGAGGTTATTCTGGCGACCAACGCCAGTGTTGAGGGCGAATCAACAGCTCTGTATATCCAGCAACAAATTGGCGACCGGCCTGTTATCGTTACGCGTTTGGCCCGTGGCCTACCGATTGGCGTAGACCTGGAATACGCCGACCAGATTACCCTCAGCAGGGCGCTAGAAGGGCGTCAGGCGCTATGATATTCAACTATTGTCCATCATGCGGACAAAAAGATACCGTTAAAAAACTCGATGATACCAATTACGAGTGTACCAATTGCCAATGGCATTTTTGGAATAACGCCAAAGCCTGCGCGCAACTAGTCTTAGTCAAAGACGGCAAAGAAGCCCTGTTCGTTATACGGGGCAGGGAACCAAGCAAAGGCGCTTATGACATTCCGGGCGGCTTTGTAGATTATGGTGAAACTCCCGAAGAAGCTATCGTGCGAGAAGCCAAAGAAGAACTTGGCATTATTATCCGCGCAGAAAACCTTACGCTGGTAACTACTTTTGGCAACAAATACCTCTACAAAGATACACAGGCCTACTGTACCGACATCGTGTACGCCGCCACCAAGTGGGAAGGCGACTTTACGCCTATGGATGATGTCGCCGATTGCATGTGGCGTCCGTTCTCACAATTTGATGACGATTTTGTCGAAGACTACAGCGGGCTCAGCCAATTACTCTCTGAAAAATATAACCGCTGATTGGTCATCTATACTACTGGATGATGGTGCTGTGTATCTGTCCATGCACCTAATTGGAAGTCAAGATGAATGTCTGGGTTTTGCTGTTCTGCGCGCATCATTGTACCGTGGGCCAATAACCAAGCAGATGCAGCATCCGCACGACGCACATCATATCCGTCGCTATCCGACAGTTCAAATCCATGTTCGCCGCGATCTATCGCGTGCAGACGACCGAATTCGTCATAGAGGTGCAATTTACTCGCATTCGCAGCCATTGCACCAAGTTGTACATGCGTAAATCGTTTAGTGGCAGGTCCAAGCTCTGGTAAGTCAACGGCATTAGCTGCACCAACGTACTCAATTTGAAGGCTCATTGGAATAGTAGTATTAGGATCTAGCCCAGCTTCTTCTATCCTGGCGCTACCGTAGTATGGCCGCACCTTGAAGTCGGGGAGATCCTCTACGCCACTAGTATTTGTAAGCTGTTCAGCGACAAGTGCATATACACCGTCATTCTCAAGAAGCTTACTGGATACTTTTTGTTCGAGAACGTCAAATTCACTCACGTTTCGATCAAATTCTGTCATAATCTGCACATTATATCATAAAAGTATTTAAAAGTAAATATAACCCCTTTGATAAACTGGCATAACGGATTACAATAGGGGAGATTATGTATCCTGAAACAAAGAAAATTCACGAGATTATTAAAGCGGCCCAGCATATTGTCGTAATGCAAGCCGATAACCCGGATGGCGACAGTCTGGGGAGTGCCTTGGCCCTCGAGCATATCCTTGGTGATATGGGCAAAGAGGTATATCTATATTGCGGCGCAGATATCCCATCATATTTAAGTTATTTGCCGGGATGGGACCGCGTGAGCAAAGAGTTGCCAAAACAATTTGACGCCAGTATCATCGTCGACACCAGTGCATACAGTTTATTCGAAAACTTGGTCACCAGTAATCAGCACACGGCGCTGCAGCATAAGCCATGCGTCGTACTTGACCATCATGCGGTCGAAGCGACCATTCCTTTCGCCACTATTGTCTGCAATAAGCCCGTTGTTTCGACAGGCGAGTTGATTTATGAAATCGCCCAGCAAGCCGAATGGCCAGTCTCGGTTGATGCCAAAAAGATGATCGCCACCTCAATCATGGCTGATAGCCTCGGGCTGATCACCGAAGCTACGTCGGCACGAAGCATCCACATCATCGGAGAACTCGTTGAAGGCGGCGTAAGCCTAGCCAGCCTGGAATACGACCGACGACTCATGATGCGCAAAAGCCCTGATCTTGTACATTACAAGGGTGAGCTGCTGCAACGCGTCTTATACTACGCCAACGACCGTATCGCCACCGTCATCATCCCCTCAGGTGAAATCGAGACTTACAGTCCCCAGTACAATCCCTCTATGCTTGTCATGGAAGATATGCGTATGACCACCGGCACGCAAATTGCTATCGCCTTCAAGGTGTATCGTGATGGCAAAATTACTGCTAAAATCCGTTGCAACCAGGATGCGCCGATAGCCGCCAAATTAGCCGAAAAGTTCGGTGGTGGCGGCCATGCCTTTGCCAGCGGCTTCAAAATTCAGGAAGTCCGCCCTTTTAACGAAGTAAAATCCGAGTGTATAGCGTACGCCACAACCTTACTTAACAACCTTACTTAGGAAACGTTATGCAACTATACAATACACTCTCTCGCAAAACCGAAACCCTGACACCAATTAATCCACCTGCCGTAAGCTTGTACACCTGCGGCATCACTGCCTATGACTACCCGCACGTCGGCAACTGGTTTGCATATGTGCGATGGGATACGCTAGTGCGTACGATAAAGGCCAGCGACTACGACCTAACCTGGGTCATGAATATTACCGACGTCGGGCATTTGGTTAGCGACGCCGACGAAGGAGAGGACAAACTCGAAAAAGGCGCCCGCCGCGAAGGCAAAAGTGCCTGGGATATCGCCCAGTTTTACACCGATTACTTTATCGAAGGCATGAAGCGACTGCACATGATGCTACCCGATTACTTACCGCGGGCCACTGAACACATCACCGAACAGATTGAACTCATCCAAAAATTAGAGGAGAAGGGTTTTACTTACGTAATCGATGACGGCGTTTACTACGATACCGCCAAATTCCCGCGTTACGCAGATTTTGCTCGCCTTGACTTAGAAGAACTGCAATCCGGCGCCCGCGTAGAGCACAACAGTCAAAAGCGGAACGCCAGCGATTTTGCCCTATGGAAGTTTTCGCCTAAAGGGACCAGGCGCGATATGGAGTGGGAAAGTCCCTGGGGACTCGGGTTTCCGGGCTGGCACATCGAATGCTCTGCAATGAGCATGAAATACCTTGGCGAGACGCTAGACATCCACGCGGGCGGCATTGACCACATTCCAGTACATCACACCAACGA
>JGI24737J22298_10000034_pt1 | contig 39811 bp, 40 predicted proteins | sample KBSCornC3_FD_22298 | JGI IMG/M metagenome (IMG submission 22298) | reverse complement strand
GGGCGGCGAAGAAGCCTATCTGCCGACTTGACTTTTGGTTACTTTTGTGTCAAGACAAAAGAAACAGCCACCCGCGGCGATTGAGCGGGCCAATGTTTGTCAAATACAACTAAAGCTCTTATTACCCCAAACCTCCCCCAAATTTGTTAATATTTTTTCTTGTGTTTATTTGGATTGATTACAAATAATGCCAATATTTGTACCCGTTATATGATTGCGACCACCGAACTAACTTTATGGACCGAGGTTTTCAGCACCAAAACAGGTGCCGTTTACCAATGCGACACTGAGCGTTGTTGGTATGTCGATTTCGCAGGTAAGGTTGCCCGGTTTGATCATCGTAATTTTCTGAAATTACGCAAGGCGGTTTACGCTATCGATATTGAGGAAAAACTGCTGAACACTACTACCGGTCCGGATGTAGAGATCATTTTCATCTGCGCCTGCGATCATTGTTATGTACTTTCACTGGCTCAGATCATCAGCCTGAAAGATCTTTTAGAAGGTACTTTTGTAATGCTGGAACTCAACCACATTATCCATGACCGCCTTTACAGCAACTCACTGTAATTAGACTAATTATCAACACAATTTAGATTAATTTCATATTGTCTTTAAATTAAACTAATATGCCTTTACAGCATTATTATTGTATATAATTATCTTGCGATAAGACATATAACATTAATTTATCAAGACCATGAAAGACCTACTCCGCATAAAAAGCCTGATATCATCAGATATCGAAGCGCTTTTAAATCAACAAGTTAAAAAAGAAGCATTTTCTTCGTCAGCATATTTGGCCATGGCATCATGGTGCAATCGTAACGGTTATGATTTTTCGTCAGAATATTTCTTCAAACAAGCCGAAGAGGAACGTCATCACCAGTTAAAATTTTATAAGTACATCCTTGATATGGGCGGCAATGCTGTATCACCTGAGGTAACCGGCATTAAACAGGAATATAATTCATTCCGCGAAGTGTTTGAAGACGCCCTCGACCAGGAAATTAGCGTTACCAACGCTATCAAAAACATATATGCGCGCTGCATGAAAGAACAGGACTTTGTTACTATGGAGTTCCTGAACTGGTTCCTGAAAGAACAACGCGAAGAAGAATATAAAGCCCGTCGCGCCCTCGAACTATTCGAAGTTATCGGCGAAGAGGGTACCGGCAGATGGCAAATTGACAAGCACGTTGGTCAGATAAAATATGATAGTGAGGCTTAAGCCCCACCCTGCCCCTTCCAGAAAGAGAGGTTTCCAACCAAAATGCCTTTCGATAAACGAAAGGCATTTGTTTTAACATCTTATTTTAAGGAGACTGGATCGTAAATCAAATGATGCGGTTTTTTTGTTTTGGTGGCTCTTTCCTTTTCATATGATACCTTCGGCATTACCCTGCAAACACAAAAAAACCGGCGATTGCTGGCCGGCTTTTTATAAGGTCGAAAAAAAGCTTATTTTCTGAAATCGGTCGATTTGCTGATATTCTCGAAAGCAGCCAGGTCTTTCTGAACGGCTTCGATCTTGTTTTGCGCCATAGCGAATGAATCTGAACCCAGGAATAAGTGCAGCGGGCGCTCTCCCATTTCAGCCACCCTGATGAAGGCTAAAGCCGCATTTTCGGGGTCGCCGGGTTGGTTGCCGATGACTTGTTCGTTGTGGATCACTTCCAGGTCGCGGGCTTCCTTATAGTCAGTGATCGGGTTTGCTGCGGTGCGCAATGAGCCTTGCAGCAGGAAATTGGTCTTGAAATAGCCGGGATAAACGATGGTAGCAGTTACGCCCAGTGATTTTGCTTCAGCCGAAAGCGCTTCGGTAAAGCCGGCAACCGCAAATTTGGTGGCGTTGTATATACCCCATCCTGGGAAAGTGCCCAGGAAACCGGCTATTGAAGAGATATTAAAGAATGCACCTGATTTCCTGACGCGGAATATCGGCATTACGTTACGGATCACATTTAGCGAACCGAATACGTTCACGTCGAAGTTTTTACGAGCTTCGTCGTCGGTTAGTTCCTCCAATGTGCCAAGCTGCCCGTAACCGGCGTTATTCACAACTACGTCGATTGTGCCGAATTTGGCAATTATCGCGGTAATCGCTTCAGCTACACTGTTATTGTCGGTCAGGTTCACCTGCAGCGGAAGAAAATCATCGCCACTGTAGCCCACCTCGGTACTTAAGGCTTCTGCCTCTCTTGAAGTAGCCGCTACCTTGTAGCCTTCAGTTAACAACCGTTTTACTAAACTTAAACCTAATCCTTTTGAGGCTCCTGTAACGAACCATACTTTCTGTGTTTTCATTTTCTTGATCATTAATTGTATGGTACAAAATTGCGCAGGAAGGCCCTGAAGGCACTTATTCGAATCACAGGAAAATTTGTGAGTTTCAAATATGAGTGGAAACAGCCGCATTTCTGCGGAATTCTGAAGGGGAAACAAGGGCCTTTTTCTTGAATAGGGAGGTAAAGGCGGCCTGGCCGGAGAAGCCCAGCCCATCGCTGATCTCATTGATACCCCAGTCGGTTTGCACGAGTAAGGATTTGGCCTCATGGATCAGACGATCCTGTATATGTTCCCGCAGGGTTTTTCCTGTCTGATTGCGAACAAGGGAATTCAGATAATTGGGGTGCACATGCAGTTGGTCTGCAAATTCAGCCGCCGTTTTAAGCTTAACGTAGGAGTCGCGTTCCTGTACCTGAAAGGATGATTCCAGTAAGGATAAGAAACGGTAGATATAGCTATAACCTTCCGAAGCCTTCGTGCGCATCAGGTTCTTGCCAGCGCGCCGGCTTTCGAGCAACAGCATCTGCAACTTTAATAAAATCGCCTGCTTTTTATCGTCGCTGTTACCGCGGTCTTCCCGGTGCATCGTTTCGAAATAACCGTTGATCGTGGCCGACTGTTCGTCGGTCAGTTGGATCACCGCCTTATCAGTCTCAAAGTTCGGGAACTGCCGGAACAACTGAAGCACATGGTCGGCTTCGAGCCCGAAGTAGTTCGGATGGATCAGGCAGAAATGTCCACCTGTCTCTGCTGAGGTGGTTTGCCAGGACATGATCTCGTCGGGGTGGAGAAAAGCGATCTCATTCCGCCTCATTTCGTAGCGGTGAAGGCCGATGGTCAAAACTCCGGTGCCCCGGGTCATATGGAAGATCTTGTAAAATTTACGACGGTGCGGCGATATATAATCCTTAATCGGGTAAGTGTCCCGGTTTTGAATGACAAAGTATTGCGAATCAACCGGGTAATGCTCTACGTTGAGTAATGGCTGCTGGTAGTTGTCCGTTGCGAACGTTTCCAATGGCATACGGGGAATCGTTGAATTTTCCATGGGCCCGGTAATGTAATTTGATTCGGCGCAAAGTTAATGAATTTTAATAGCGCCGTCCAAGCCCTACAAAGCCGGGGCTTATGATACGGCATCTTTGGAAGACGTCACTCAATCAGATCCATCAACTTCAACACCTCTTTAGGGTGATATTCTTTCAACCAGGTGTTGCCGGGCTGGATACTGCACACAGGGGCATATTTACACCTGTCGGTGCATTCAGTTTCAATCACTTCCAACTCTTCGGGACCGTGATGATGTTTAATGTACGATTTGGCCAGCTTGTACATGTCCTTACCGCCTCGTTTTCCGCATTTGCTGCCTACGCATACGTACAACACTTTATCAGGTATGGTAAATTTGCTCATAATGGCAATTATTAAGACTATGTTAATAATCAGCAAAGTTAATGCTTTAATGTCCCAATTTTATCTGAACCGGGATTTAATTGGATTTACAAGATCGAAGGGGCTTTATTACGGTGCCGCTGTCCGATTCGATACGCATATATCGACATGGTGCCGATGTTAATTTTTTTCAATTGTGTATTTTAAAAGATAAATTTGAAATCCAATGCGGGGTTAAGCCAACCCGTTAGCATTAAGCAAAGCCAAGTATATGAAAGCAATTGAAATTATCTCCATCCCAGTAACCGACCAGCAAGCGGCCAAAGCGTTTTACCTGAAAATCGGTTTTGAAATATTAGTTGAAGCTAACTTTGAAAAACAAACCTGGATCCAGATGGCATTTCCCGGCTCACCTGTTTCCATCACCCTGGTAAACTGGTTCCCTGAAATGCCTGCAGGTAGTGTACGCGGCCTTGTAATTAAAACCGACAACCTGGATAAAGATATAGAAGAGCTTAAAGCCAAAGGCCTTGAAGTGGGCGATGTTGACACAACCCCATGGGGCCGCTTTGCCACTGTTAAGGATCCCGATGGAAACGCGTTGAGCCTGCATGCGAAATAATTTCAGATGCGGAGATTTCAAATGCCCAAATATGCAAATTTTGAATGCGCAGATTATTTGTTAGATAAGCTCATCAAATCTATCTGCACATCTGAAATCTGCACATCTATAAATTCATCCAAAATCTGTACATTAATATATGATATTTAAAAAGTACTCTGCCCTCCTCGTCCTCGTATTACTTATAATTGCCGGTTGTAATCCCAATAATACCAAACAACCCGATGCCGGTGTTTATAAAGTTGTGAAGATAAAAGACGGTGATACTTTGGGTTTGCTCACCGGCGATAACCAGCAGGTTACTGTAAGGCTTGCCGAAATTGACTGCCCTGAAAAATCGCAGGCGTTTGGACAAGCAGCTAAAAAATTCACTTCCGATCTGTGTTTTGGTAAAGAGGTAAAATTAATTGGTAACGAACATGACCGCTATGGCCGTACAGTTGCGCAGGTGGTACTTATTGATGGCACTAATATAAATTATGCGCTGGTGAAAAACGGCTACGCCTGGCAGTATAAAGCCTATTCCAAAAACACCGAACTGGCTGCTCTGGAGCAACAGGCCCGCGAAGACAAACTTGGTTTATGGCAGGATGCCAACCCTACCCCGCCCTGGGATTTTCGCCGGGAAAAGAAACAACCTAAGACAGACTCACTTCAAACTCCTAAACCTAAAAAACATTACCGCAAGCGTAAGCCAAGACTTGAATATGCAGCCTAAATGGTTAACTTTAGGGGCATATCATTACCTAATCAATGAAGTTTACAAAAGCGCTCATATCCATATTTATAACACTTGCCCTGATCTGGGCATTGCAAACTAAATTCGACACCAAAAAATTTGGCGCTATACCCCCACTCGGTAAATTGCTGAGCCCGGCCGATGGCTTTTGGCAAAATGCCGAAAGCAAGCACATTTTGCCAACACTCGACCTGAAACTTAAAGGCTTACAGGGCAAGGTTACCATTAAATTTGATGAGAATCATATCCCGCACATTTTCGCACAGAACGAGCACGACCTGTACTTTGCCCAGGGATATATGACCGCAACCGACCGTCTTTGGCAAATGGATATCCAAACCCGGCAGGCCGCAGGCAGGCTGGCCGAAGTTATCGGCCCCAAAGTGCTGGATATTGACCGCTATCACTGCCGCATGGGAATGGTTTATGGCGCCGAAAAAACAATAAAGGCAATGATGGCCGATCCAGTAGTGCGCAACATGATCCTGGCGTATACCGATGGCATCAACAGTTATATCCATCAGCTAAGCCCGAGGAGTTACCCCATAGAGTTTAAACTGCTTAACTATGCCCCCGAAGACTGGAAACCTATCAACTGCGCCTTTTTGCTTAAGCTGATGTCGGAAACATTGGCCGGCGGCTCAAACGAATTTGCAATGACCAATATTCTGCGCAAATTTGGCCCGGCCACTACAAATGATCTTTTTCCCGATTATCCTATGCACGAAGATCCTATCATACCTACAGGCACAAAATGGGATTATTTTAAAACATTGCCCATTCCCAAACCATCCGCTAATTTTTTAGCCGGCATGGCAGATAGTACAAATACTAAACCCCGTGTTGAAGGTATCGGCAGCAATAACTGGGCGGTAGCGGGCAGTAAAACAGCAAGCGGGTATCCTATTTTAGCTAATGACCCGCATCTTAACCTCACACTACCTTCTATCTGGTACCAGGTACAGCTTTCGGCGCCGGGTATAAATGTTTATGGTGTATCATTACCGGGTGCGCCCTGTGTTATTTTAGGTTTTAACAATAACATTAGCTGGGGTATTACCAATGTTGATGCCGACGTATTGGACTGGTACCAGGAAAAATTCAGGGATACCAAAATGGAGGAATACTGGTACAATAACAAATGGAATAAAACTACCCGTCGTATTGAAAAAATTGAAGTACGCGGTCAGAAACCGGTTTATGATACAGTAGTTTATACTCACCACGGCCCGGTTGTGTATCAAAACAATACTCAAAAAGCCGATGGCCCTGATTTTGTTCCGGTTGGGCATTCTTTAAGGTGGATAGCGCACGAACAATCCAATGAACTGATGGCTATGTACCTGCTTAATACAGGCAAAAACTATGACGATTACCGTAAGGCGCTTACCTTTTTCAGCGCCCCTGCTTCAAATTTTGTTTTTGCCAGTAAAGACGATATCGCCATAACCCCAAACGGTAAATACCCGCTTAAATACAAAGACCAGGGGAAATTTATTTTAGATGGAACCGATCCTGCCGACGACTGGCATGGCTGGGTGCCATTTGAGCAGGATCCCACCATTAAAAATCCGCCTCGGGGATTTGTAAGCTCAGCCAATCAGTCGTCAACAGATCCGTCTTATCCTTATTATATCAACTGGTCATTTGCACCCTATGAACGCGGTAAACGCATTAATGACAGACTTTCCGTTATGACCAATGCCACCGTTGATAGCATGCGCATCCTCCAAACAGATGTATACAGTATCCGGGCACAGGACATTTTACCAACCCTGCTTAAATATATCGACCCAACCAAACTTAATGCTGCACAACTTAGTGCTTACGATCAAATCAATAAGTGGGACAAAAATTTTACGCCGAATTCAATAGGTGCCACTGTATTTTCCAACTGGTGGTCGCAATTGTACAATGCTGTGTGGGGGGATGATTTTGCAGATAAAACCCTGCAAAACAATTTTCCTTCTGTAGATCGTACGGAAAAACTGTTACTTAAAGAGCCAACTTCCAAATGGTTTGATGACATCCGCACCCCGGCAAAGGAAACCGCGGCAGATATCGTTAATAAAGCTTTTGCAGCTGCGGTAAAGGAAATTACCGACAGATGTGGTAAACCCGGAGCAAACTGGCAATGGGGTAAATTTAAAAAAATGGAGATAGCCAGCCTATCACGCCAGCCGGCTTTTGGTTCAGGCAATTTTGAATCAGGCGGCACAGCATCAACAGTTAATGCCCTTCACGACGGGCATGGCCCTTCGTGGCGTATGGTGGTGCAAATGGGCCCCAAAGTAAAAGGTTACGGCATTTTTCCCGGCGGCGAATCAGGTAATCCCGGCAGTTTTTTTTATAACGATATGTTCAAAACCTGGAATGATGGGAAGTTAAAAGAACTGCTTTTCATGCAATCGGTAAGTGAACAGTCACCACGCATTAAATCAACTTATACATTAACCGGTAAATAATAGCACTATGTTGTTCTTCATCATACTTATACTTTCATTTGCCAGCGGATATTTTTTACCCTGGTGGATAGTTGCCGTCATATCATTTTTAACGGCCCTTTTTATTGGCACAACAGCAAAAAGTTCTTTTTGGCAAGCCTTTATAGCGGTTTTGATGGTGTGGATAGTACTGGCTCTCTTTAAAAGCATACCCAATGACCACATCATGGCTACAAGGATAGCTCACTTATTCCATCTGCCTGGCTGGGGCTATATATTAGCTGTAACCGGCATTTTAGGAGGCTTAGTAGGTGGAATGTCAGCACTGTCCGGACTACTGCTTAAACGGGCATTTCAAAAGCATTAAAACAAAAATACCCGGAACTCAGCCGGGTATTTTTGTTTATCAACTCATTGTTTTTAAAACGCGCCCAATGTTTCTTTTAATGTTTTAACCGCCTCTGTATTGCTGCTTGCCTGCGCAAAAATATCCTGCGAGGTGGCTTTGGCTCCATAATAAGCAGCATTTGAATCCTTATCAATGCCCAGGTTTGAGCCATTGATGGTTATTCCGGCAAACAAACCACGGCTGCGTGAGTATGAATAAACCTCAGCCTGTAGCTTATAATCGGTACTTGCAGTCGAACTGCGGCCCACAGGGCCGGCTGCTGCAGAAATATCTCCGCCGATAGTAAAATCACCATTCTTAACTTTGGTTAAAACACCTTTATGGCGGAACACCAGCACCAGATCAACGGATTGTACGCCGATTTGTAAGCCAAAGCTACCGCCTGTTAAGGTAACAAACACCGGATCACTCCATTTGCCATTACCCAGTTTCACCATGGCTACGCCTTTACCGCGTTTACCGCCAATGCCAAATCCGGCATTGATGAGTTTGGGGATAATAACAATGCCTTCGTATTCTTCCAATAACTGATGCGGGATGCTCTCCTTCATCTTGGCAAACTCTTTTAACACATTTGACGAATTATGGATGCGTTCTGTCTGTTTGCTGTCGTCGGCCGGTTTTGCCGATATCATTACAAAAAAGAGACCTAACAAAACCGGGAGTCTCAAGAATTTCAATGTTTTCATGGGGACGGATGATTAATATTATTAATTATATATTCAATACTTAACTAACCCCCAAAACACGTACTTGTTTTTTTATTTTATGTAATAGGAAAGTCAAACACGCTCAATTTTGCATATAAAACAACATGCCTGGGCATTTCTGGCATGCAGATATTCAACATTATCATTTTCAGCAAATATTCCGCTGATCAGTTCATCAACATCGGCATCACCAACAAGCCGGGTTAAAACCATTTGCTGCGCTTTGCTGTAACCTATAAGCGACAGCGGGAAACTCTTTTTATTAGCCTTAATCTCCGGCGGGAAACGATAAATGTCGCTGTATTCCTCCACATCTTCAGCGTGAATAAAAATAGGTCCCGGCTGGTTATAGGCATTTTCGATTTCAAAAGGCGAGTGCTTTAGCAACAGGCGTTTATCAACATTACGTTCAAAGGGTTTAAGTGAAACCCGGCATGGCCCAAGCCCGGTTGCCAGTTGCTCAACCACTTCGCCTCCAAAATCGTCGGTCATGGTTGTCCTTACTTTTTCGGCGAATGATTTTGATAGCGGTACAATTTTAAATGTATTCATGATTATTATTTTTTAGATAGATCAAAGTTCGTGCGATAAACAAAGCGTTTCAACCCGAAACTTGCGAAGTTTATCTGAACCTTGATTTATAGAATTGAAGGATTCACCGGATGCCAATAAATAGTTTGAAAGCAAATCCGTTGATCCCAAAAATCAATTTAATCCCGGTTCAGATAATCTGCACATCTGAAATCCGCACATCTGCACATTTACTTTATCTTTGCCTCAATGGACAAGCCCGGAAAACAACAGGTATTTTCTATCGATACTGATGAACGATTTAATGAAACAGCCTTGCAGGTTTTCAATTACCAGGCACAGCATAACCCGGTTTACAGGCAGTTTATTGAGGGATTAAAAATTGATCCATCATCAATTACATCTTACAGCCAGATCCCATTTTTACCTATTGAGTTTTTTAAGTCACATACTATATTAAGTACCGATGCGCCCGTTGAGGTAACCTTTACGAGTTCAGGTACCACCGGGATGATCACCAGCAGTCACCAGGTTACAGATAAAACCTGGTATGAGGAAAGCTTTCGGCGTGCCTTCAATATTTTTTATGGTGATATCAGGGATTTTACCGTACTGGCTCTGCTCCCGTCGTACCTGGAGCGCGAAGGTTCATCGCTTATTTACATGGTTGATGATCTAATTAAACAATCAAATCATCCGGATAGCGGTTTCTTTTTGTACAATCATGACGAGCTGTTTCATCAACTTAAAAAACAGCAGGATGCCAGGAAACCTACGCTTTTAATTGGCGTAACTTTCGGATTGCTCGATTTTATTGAAAACTACCAGGTCAACTTTCCTGAACTTATTGTAATGGAAACAGGCGGCATGAAAGGTCGCCGTAAGGAAATGATCCGCGAGGAACTGCACGCCATTTTGGGCAAAGGCTTTGGTGTAGAGCAGATTCATTCGGAATATGGAATGACGGAGCTGCTATCACAAGCTTACTCCAAAGGCGATGGTATTTTTAATTGCCCTCCCTGGATGAAGATCATCATCCGGGATACTAACGATCCGCTCAGTACGTTACAATCGGGTAAAACAGGTGGCATCAGCGTTATTGACCTGGCCAATATCAACTCCTGCGCGTTTATTGCCACGCAGGATTTGGGCAGGATTTACCCTGATGGCTCTTTTGAAGTATTGGGCCGGTTTGACCAGTCAGACATCCGCGGATGTAATTTGTTGATTGCTTAATACCATTTGAGAATCAAGACGTCAGGAATCACGTTTCAGGAAAACTTGATTCTTAACGCTTGATTCTTGACTCTTTAACAGGTATAATTGTTATTTTTGCGCGCATCATAAATGCTAAAAATATGATTGAGAAATTTTTAAACGAGGAACAGGACCCTAAAACAGTTGAAAAGGTTTATTCACGCCTTGTTGATCTGCTTTCTTCGGGCGAAGAGGTTATCTACATTGCCGTTCAGAAAAAGCCGCTGGTAAACCTTTTTCCTGATTGTATAGCTATTACCAACAAACGTGTATTGTTTTTTACCCCGGCCAACCTGGGGCTATCTATCAAGTTTGTTGATTTTGTTTGGAAAGATATCGTTGACGTATATACCAAAGAAGAAATTATCGGCTCCATTTTCAGCGTAAAAACCACCGGTGGCGCCGAAATGGCTGTTGATTACCTGCCTAAAGTTCAGGGCCGTAAATTATACCAGTACGCCCAGGAACGTAAGGAAGTTGAGCGTGAAGCCCGCCGCCAGCGCGACCTGGAGCAAAAACGTGCCGAATCGGGCGCTATCCAGCTGGAAAACTCGCCTGCCCGCGCTTTTGTAGCACCGGCATCGCCTCAGCCGTTTTCTCAACCAAATGGCTATACAGCACCTGCCGCACCGGTAACGCCACCCGCACCAGTCGCGGCACCGGCTCCTGTTGTACAGGAAACACCTCCGCCTGCCGCACCAAAGCCTGATGAGCTTACCGAAAAACTAAAAAAACTAAAAACCTTGTTTGATAATGGCCTTATTTCGCAGGAAGAATATAACGCCAAAAAACTTGACCTCTTGAGTGACTTATAGTCTTTTAGGGTACATCGTACCCTTATAAAAAAGGAGGCCGTATCAATGTGTGATATAGCCTCCTTTTTTTATCTATAGGCTGGCAACTAATCTCTAATTACCAGCCTCTAATCTCTAAAAAGAATTAAAGCGCTAAAACCTCTTTAACACGGTCTGCAGCTTCTTTCAGCAATATTGCCGAGTAAACTTTCAAACCGGAGTTATCGATCAGTTCTTTTGCTTCGGCAGCGTTTGTGCCCTGTAAACGAACAATAATTGGCACCGGGATATTACCGATCTCTTTGTAAGCATCAATTACACCTTGCGCAACACGGTCGCAACGAACGATACCACCGAAGATGTTGATCAGGATGGCTTTTACGTTAGGATCTGAAAGGATGATATTGAAACCAGCTTTTACAGTTTGCGCGTTGGCCGTACCGCCTACGTCAAGGAAGTTGGCAGGCTCGCCCCCGGCAATTTTAATGATGTCCATAGTAGCCATAGCTAAGCCGGCGCCATTAACCATACAGCCTACGTTACCATCAAGCTTAACATAGTTAAGGTTTGATTTGCTGGCTTCAACCTCGGTTGGATCTTCCTCATCGGTATCACGCATTGCAGCGTAATCCGGATGACGGTAAAGCGCGTTATCGTCAAGGTTTACCTTAGCGTCAACAGCTAAAATTTTATTATCAGAGGTTTTTAAAACCGGGTTAATTTCAAATTGCGACGAGTCGGTACCTTCATAGGCTTTGTATAAAGCAGCAATGAATTTGGTCATGTCTTTAAACGCTTCGCCTTCAAGGCCAAGGTTAAAGGCTATTTTACGGGTCTGGAAGCCCTGTAAACCAACTTTAGGGTCAATCTCTTCTTTAAATATAAGCTCAGGGGTTGAGTGTGCAACTTCCTCAATATCCATACCGCCTTCAGTACTGTACATGATAATGTTGCGGCCACGTGCGCGGTCAAGCAATACGCTCATATAAAACTCTTTGGTTTCGCTTTCGCCGGGATAATAAACATCCTGTGCTACTAAAACCTTCTTAACTTTTTTACCTTCAGGACCAGTTTGCGGAGTTACCAATTGCATACCTAAAATATTGCCGGTATGTTCTTTTACCTGGTCGATGTTTTTGGCAAGCTTAACGCCGCCGCCTTTACCACGGCCACCTGCGTGAATCTGTGCTTTGATCACTACCCAGCTTGAGCCCAGGTCTTCTTTCAATTTTTGGGCAGCCTCAACAGCCTGCTCAACAGTATCGGCTACAATGCCTTCCTGAACTCTAACGCCATAGCTTTTTAATATAGCTTTACCCTGATATTCGTGAATATTCATGTTTTGAAGAATTTGCGGTAAAGCTACAATTTTGTTTGAAACGGTAAACACCTTGTTTCAGTTTATTTGCCCTTATCGGGGCAAATAACATTGTATTTACAAAGGATGTAAAGTACAAGAAACTTAGGGAATTGAATTTAAGCACGCTAAGGCGCAACGCCGCAAAGAAAAAATAGTACAATTTGTTTTCAGTTGAGAGCCTCCTTAAATCATCTCATACAGCTCTTTGTCAGAATCAGGATTTACAGGATTTTAAGATTAATAGAATGTTCGTCAAATTAGAAAAATCGGGTGTCAACATAATCAAAAATCAGCAACAGGAAAAATCGGTGAAATCATAAATCAATCGGTGTAATCCCAATAAAATAAATCCAGCTAATCCGTTAACTTTGCCAAATGCTTAAAGCCAGATCTATCCATAAATCATACGGACAGTTACAAATATTAAAGGGCGTTGACCTTGAGGTACAAAAGGGCGAAATAGTGACTATCGTTGGTGCTTCAGGTGCCGGAAAAAGCTCGTTACTTAACATATTAGGTACCCTTGACCGGCCGGATTCGGGCACTTTAGCCATTAATGATATTGAACTAAACAAACTAAACAACAAACAACTAAGCGATTTCCGGAACCGGCAGATTGGCTTTATATTCCAGTTTCACCATCTACTGGCCGAGTTCAGCGCTCTTGAAAATGTTTGCATCCCAGCCTTTATAGCAGGGAAATCAAAATCTGAAGCAGAAAAAAAAGCGGCCGGGTTGCTTGACCTTTTGGGGTTGAAAGACAGGCTGCACCATAAACCTAACCAGCTATCGGGCGGCGAGCAACAACGGGTAGCTGTGGCGCGTGCGTTAATCAACAATCCGGCACTTATTTTTGCCGATGAACCTTCAGGCAACCTTGATTCGGTAAACGCGCTCGAGCTTCATGAATTATTTATTAAGTTGAAGAATGATTTCAGGCAAACCTTTGTAATTGTTACTCATAATGAAGATCTTGCAAACCTGTCAGACCGTACAGTTACAATGAGAGATGGTTTAATTGTTAACGGTCAGTAGCTATATGAGCATTTTAATTACCGCCGCCACGTCGGCACAAGCCTACCAGCTCAAAAACAAACTTGAAGGAAAAAATATTATTTTGGGTGATCATATGGACTTGCCCGATTTTATGGTAAAAACGGGCAAAATGATAATGTTGCCCAATCCAGCTTCGGCAAGTTATACGCATGAAATGCTAACGCTTTGCCTGGATAAGAGCATCGATTCGGTTTATTTATTAAGGCCTGATGAAACAACACTCTTACTAAACGCCGAAACCCTTTTTAATGAATACGATATAAACCTACACGTAATTGCTTAATGGACTATAAGGATATTGATAAACGTAAAACAGCTTTTATTTTTGAGTTAGATGATGTGCTTTATCCGGCAAAGGATTACTACTTTCAGGCTTATTACNTGTTTGCAAATATGCTTGAATATATTGAGCTGACAGATGCAAAAGCGGCAACCAAAGTATTAACGGATACGTATATAGCCGAAGGGAAGGATACTGCGTTTAACCGTTTGACGGAGCAGTTCCCGGTGGCTGAACAATACCGCGATAAATTTGAGAATCTGCTTTTAACTGCCAAATTACCGCTAAAACTGCTTTTATATCAAAATATACTTACCTTGATGCAGGATATTGTGGTCGACCGCAAAAAACTGTTTATTGTAACTAACGGCAATGTTAAGGAACAGGTAAATAAAATTAAACAAACCGAATGGCACGGATTGGAAAAATATCTCCGCTGCTATTTTACGGAAGAAACCGTACCAAAACCCGAACCCGATGTGATTAACCTGCTTATTCAGGAACATGGAATCCAGCGTAAAGAAATAGTGATGATTGAAAACTCGGAAACCGACAGGCTGTGCGCCGAAGCAAGCGGCATTGACAGCATCAATGTAAAAGATTTTTTATAGCATTGGCTATAACATACTTACTAACAAGGCGTTTAAATACTTAAACTCAAACTGATGAGAAAAATATTTTACTTTTTAATCCTTATCTCCATTGCTTCATTATCAGCCTGTAAAAAAAACAAACCGCTGGATAATGGCGATGATGACACCTCGGGACCGTCAAGCACCGGCACCGCGCTTGATCGTATAAGAGATTCTGTTTTTTTATATCCACAGGAAACCTATTTGTGGTACAACCAGCTTCCAACATATAAAAACTTTCAGCCCCGTAACTATGTCAGTACTGATACTATTACCGGGTTAAGCAGCGAGGTTGACCATTTATCGCAATATGCCATAAATCCGGCAAGCTCTCAACCGTACGAATATTATGATAATACCGGCACGGCCAAATATTCGTTTATTGATGATGGATCGGTATCAAATGAATTGAGCGGCAATGGCGGCGACTTCGGATTTTCGGTATTCTACCCTACGCGTTCGGATCTGAGGATCAAATATGTATACCCTGGTTCACCTGCTGATAAAGTAGGTATTAAACGCGGGTATCAGATCACCAAAATAAATGGGCGTACCGACCTTGCTTACGATGACGGAGGTTCGACTACCCAGTTTGTAATACAAGCCTATGCATACAGCAAAACTATCAGCATGACATTGGCCAAACCGGATAATACCACAGTTGATGTAACACTTAATACGGCTAATTATACCATAAACCCGGTTATCACTTATAAAACACTGGATGTCGGCTCGGGCAAAAAAGCCGGTTATATGGTTTTTAATTCATTCACAGATCTGGCCAATGCCAAACCCAAAATATTAGAGGCCTTAAACAGCTTCACCGGTATTTCTGAGCTCATCATTGATTTAAGATATAACGGCGGTGGATCAGTGGAGACTGCCGAATATTTTGATAACCTTTTGGTGCCTTCTGCAAAAAACGGCAGTAAAATGTATACCGCTTATTTCAATGACAAGCTCACCAGCGATAACTATACCTTGCTAAAAAACCTCTATGACATCCCTAAGGGCTTTTTCTCGGTGAGCAACCAAACTGTGAATTTTCAAAAACAGGGTTCGCTCAATTTAAGCCGCATCTTCTTTATTGTTGGCAGCGGTACTGCCTCGGCAAGCGAGTTAACCATTAATAACCTTATCCCTGAGCTTGAGGTTCAGTTAATAGGAGCAACAACATACGGTAAACCAGTTGGTTTTTATGGCATTGACATCAATAAATACCAGTTGTATATGCCAATGTTCTCTACCAGGAACTCGGCGAATAATGGCGACTACTATACCGGTATGACGCCAGGGAAGGATCCTTATAAAGGTATCGGCGCTACCGACGACCTGACCAAAGATTTCGGCGACCCTACAGAAGGGTTATTAGCACAGGCTTTAAGTTATATCACAACCGGCAAGTATAAAACCGGTTCAGTAACCACGCAAAGCTTAGCTACCTCATCAAAAAACGTACTTTCGGCCGATCAGAAACGCACGATGGAGCAGAGATTTAGCCGCAGTAAAGTAAAAGGCCTGATGCTTAAAACGCCATCGGTGTTTAAAAAGAAGAAATAAAATTTTTCGGTATCAAAGGCGAAGGGCTGAAAAGCTTTTCGCCTTTTTTATTAATAGCCTTAGGCTTTAAGCTCTAATCAGCCAGTTCCCTTAAATCAACAGGGACAACGCGGGAAATCCCCTGCTCAACCATGGTTACGCCGTAAATAACATCTGTACTGGCAATAGTGCGTTTGTTGTGAGATACAATGATGAATTGAGAGTCTTTGGAGAAGGTGCGGATAATGTTATTGAACTTATCGATATTGGTATCATCAAGCGGCGCGTCAACCTCATCAAAAATACAGAAGGGTGCAGGCTTTAGTAGGTACAGCGAAAACAGTATAGCCGTTGCCGTAAGGGTTTTTTCCCCTCCTGATAGTTGGTTGATAGATAATGGTCGTTTACCTTTTGGCTTCGCAATGATATCAATATCCGATTCGAGCGGATGATCAGGATCGGTTAGGATCAGATCGCATGAGTCCTCTTCATTAAACAGTGAGCGGAATACTTTGATAAAGTTTTCGCGCACCATAATAAACGCGGTCATGAACTTATCTTTCGCGGTGTCGTCAATCTCCTGAATAGTAGCTAATAATGAGGCTTTGGCTTCGCTCAGGTCTTTCTTTTGCGCCTGGATAAAAGTATAACGTTCGTTCATTTCGTTATAGGCCTCTACCGCCATTGGGTTTATGGCCCCAAAATCATCCAGTTGTTTTTTCAGCTTTTCAGCTTTTTCCCGAAGGTCCTGTTCGCTTTCACCCTCGGGCACTTCGCTTTCGGGCAGGTCTTCAATATCTATATTAAATTCAACCGAAAGACGCTCTTTCAGCGCATTCAGGTCTATCTTTAAATTATTTCGTTCGTCGCGCAGCTCGTTCTCAATAACTTCGCTGTTTTCTTTTTTACGCCTTAATGAGCTTACCTGGTTCTCATTTTCGGTTATCAGGCCGCGCCATTGATAGTATTCCTGTTCGGCTTGCTGTGTAGCCTTTTCCAGGTTTTCCTTCTGCTCATACATTTCGAGCAGGTTATCGTCGGAGTTATCGGCCAGCTTCAGGTTTTCCTGTATAGCAACTTTTACTTTTTCAAGCTCGCTGCTATTTTGGCGGATACGTGTTTCAAGGCTTTCCTGCTGGGTATCACGATAGTCAAGGTCTTTCATTAAACCCGATACCTTATTTTGCTGCTGATGAAAACGGATGTTTTCCTGGTTGTAGGCGTTTGACTGTACGGATACGTATTCGTTCAGTTCATTAAAAGCCATCTGCTTATCGGCCAATAAATCACTTTGAATCTGCCGCTGGGTTTTCAGCTCGGCCAGTTGCGGCTGCAGGGCAGCCATTTCATCTTTGATCCCTGCAATTTTGCGGGCGATATCTTCCTTGCGGTTAAGGCTGTTCTCAATAAAGGTCTGATACTGCTCCTGGCGGGTTTTAACAGTAATAAGTTCATTATTTAACCTGTTCAGGATCTGTTGCTGCTCATTGATCTCAGCTGCCTTGGTTGACGAACGTAAAGCAGCAAGTTTGTTCTGCAATTCATCAGATTTTGCACGGAACGTCCCTATCTGGTTCTCTATCCCGCGAATCTCTTTGGCTAAATTTTCCAGGTTTTTTGCACGGCCGATCCTTTTACCCTCAAACAAACCCACCGACCCACCGGCCATGGTATGTTTTGATTTATTGAATTTACCGCTTTTACCTATCAGCACTACCCCCTGCGGTAAAACTTCACTGTTGATCTGGCCCTCCTTATCGTCATCAACAAGGTAAACACCCCTAAGCAGGTAATTACAAAGTGGCAGGTAATGTTTATCAACCTCAATAACACTCAGCGCAGGGATAGCACCTTCCTTTTCGAAGCTGATTTGTGCGGGCGCTTCATCAGCGTAGTTGTTCAGCACAAAGAAGTTTGCGCGCCCTTTAGCCGAATTACTGAGCAGGTTGATGGCCTTCACCGCGTCGTCATAGCTTTCAACTACGTAATAGTTCATGAGCGGTTCAAGATAGTTTTCGATGGCTACACGAAACTCCTCCTTACAAAAAAGCACATCGCTAAACAGCGGTGCATTTTTGGCCCAATCGGTATTCTTTTTCAGGAACCTTATTGACTCCGGGAAACCTTCCAAACTATCAACCATGCTTTTGGTAAGGTTGTATTCGTTTTGCTTGGCATCAAGGCGGCGGCTCTCTTTTATAATGGTATCCTTAACCGAATTCAACTCGACATCGGTTTCGGCAATTTGTTCTTTTAACTTATTTTCAAACTCGACAGCCTGCTGAAACTCATCATCAAGCGTTTCCTTGCGGTATTGCAGCTCGGCAACCACCTGGTTAAAGTGCGAAAGCTCCACCTCTTTATTGGTGGTATCTTCCATATTCCGCTGGCTTTCCTGTTCTAAAGCCTGTTGCTGGATCTGTAAGATGTCCAGATCCTTTTCGGCTTTGTAAGCCTGGTTTTGCAGGCGGGTGTTGATATTGTTAAGCTCGTTTAGCTCGTTACGTGCTTCGGTTTGCTGTGCCCGTAATTCGTCAACAGCCTCCTTTAAATCAGTTACCCTGCTTTGAATAGTTTGCAGGGTTTCGTCCTCAGTAGCCTTTTCCTCGCTTAAACGCTTGATATTGTATAATACGTGGTTCAGCTGGTTTTTGTCCCGTTCTAACTCTTCAGTCAGACGCGATTCTTTATCCTGCTGAAACTTCAACTGTTCATTCTTGATCTTCTTTTCGCTTTCGTAAGCCCGGATCTTTGAAACAAATTCGTTAGTAGTTTTTTGCTGAACAGAGAGGTTCTTTTCTTTGGTGATACTATCCAGCTTCTGCTGTTGCAGCGTTGCTTCCAAAGTATCAATCTGGGCTACGATATCACCTTTCTCGGCTTTGTGCTTTAGCTCCTGCTCCTCTATCTTTTTCAATGATTCGCTGAAAGCCACGATCCTGAACGAAGCCAGCATAATGCTCAATGTTTTATACTGCTCTTTGAGGCGATAGTATCGTTCAGTTTTCTTCGCCTGGTTCTCCAGCGATTTGAGGTTCTTCTCAATCTCAAATAGCAGGTCATCCACACGGGCCAGATCAGCCTCTGTCTCTTTCAGCTTGCTGAAAGTTTGCTTTTTACGAAGCTTGTATTTGGAGATGCCCGATGCTTCTTCAAACAGGTTACGGCGTGAGCCCTCCTTGTTGGTAATGATCTCATCGATCATCCGGAGCTCGATAATAGAATAGGAATCGGAGCCGATACCCGTATCCAAAAAAAGATCGGTAATATCCTTTAAACGGCACTGTACATCGTTAAGTCGGTATTCGCTTTCGCCTGTGCGATAAAGTTTACGGGTAAGCGTTACCTGCGAATAATCGGTAGGTAGTACGTTTTTGGTATTATCAAAAGTGAGGGAAACCTCGGCAAGGTTAGCTGATTTACGGCTTTTGGTACCGTTAAAAATAACGTTATCCATTTTTTCCGAACGGAGCATCCGGGTGCTTTGCTCACCCAAAACCCAACGGATAGAATCAACAACATTTGACTTACCGCAACCGTTAGGGCCTACAATAGCGGTAACACCCTCATTAAAATTGATGGTTATTTTATCGCCGAAACTCTTGAAGCCCTTGATTTCTAAACGGGTAAGCTGCATTTAATTTATTAAGTACCTTGCAAAGTCCAAACCTCCAAAGTAATTATAAATAATTAAGTTTTTAAATATATTTTGAGGTTAAAGGTAAAAGGATAAAGGCAAAAGGTTACTGGCAGGGTTTGTATAACGTCATTGCTTTGTTCCTACCGATGACAACTCAAAAAGGGTGTCATACTGAGTTCCTCGAAGGATGGTGGGCAGGCCTCTGCACTCAACCGTTCGGTAACTCAGGGTGACAACTCCTTTTTTGCCATTTATCTTTAGCGAGCCGGACTTTTACATATTCGTAATGACAATTTATAATTTAAACCCTTATCTCCCCCTTCAAATAAGTAACCGCTTTGCCACTCATCAACACGCGGTCGCCTTTAAGCTCGCACCAAAGTTCGCCGCGGCGGGCTGAGAGCTGATAGGCATGAAGCGTATCTTTACCCAGGCGTTTTGCCCAGTACGGGATCAGGTTACAATGTGCAGATCCGGTAACCGGATCTTCAGGAATACCTGCGCCGGGCGCAAAAAAGCGGGAAACAAAATCAGAGTTTTCGCCAGGTGCGGTAGCTATGATACCCACAGTATCCATTTTTGACATGGCAAAGAAATCGGGCGTAAGCTCCCTGATATCCTGTTCAGTTTCATAAACAATAAAGTAATCGCGCGAGCGCAAAAAGGCTATAGGCTGCTTTTCGCCAAGCGCTTCGGCCAGTCCGTTCGGCGCCTCAATGGGGATTGGTGGGCGCGACGGAAAATCCATCGTATATTTATCGCCATCACGCTTTACGGCGAGCGTTCCGGCTTTTACAGTTTCAAAATGAATGGTATCACCCTCATAGCCCAGTTCCGAAAACAGGATATGTGCCGATGCCAGCGTAGCATGCCCGCAAAGGTCAATCTCATACTCCGGTGTAAACCAGCGCAATTTGTAGCCATCCCCGTTTTTCACAAAAAAAGCGGTTTCGGCAAGGTTATTTTCAATGGCTATCATTTGCATGGTAACATCGGGCAGCCATTCATTAAGCGGACAAATTGCCGCCGGGTTACCGCCAAAAAGCTTATCGGTAAATGCGTCGGCCTGGTATATAGGGATGGTCATAACAGATATGGTATTTTAGCTAATATAACGAGGTGAGCGTCAAAATGCAAAAATATGAGAACCAAGATGCGAGAATACGAGAATCATGATGCAAGACTATGAGAATCAAGATCTTTCTTATCCAGCTTCTTTATTTTTTTTGCTTCTTTATTCTTGTATCTTGATTCTTGCAATCCTGCTTCTATAATTGTTCGATCCATAAAACGGAATTACCCGAATTATATTGGTTAGGTTCGTAAAGTTTATTGCCAGGGTCTATCATCCATTTACCATCCACAATAAACTTGTACAGTTGCTTGCCTGGTTTCAGGTAAACACTTACAGTCCACTCTTTACCGTTAAAAGCGAGTGTGTAACCAAAATCATCAAAGTTATTAAAACTGCCCGCTAAATGAACGCTCTTAGCATTATTAAATCCGCTTAGCTTAAACGTATAATTTGGCTTCACCGAAATATATGAATTAACAACGCCGCCCTCCATCATATTACGAGGGTTTTTGGAGTCGGTGATCCAGTTATCATCCACAACAAACTTATAGCCATAATTGCCCGGCGGAATAATTAAGGCCGATGCCCAGCCCGTTTTGGTTTTGGTAAGCGGGATCAAGCCAAGCTCCCAATTATTGAAGCTTCCGCCTACGTACACTTTCTTTGCGCTGGTATAACCATCAAGCTTAAACACAACCGTTTCGCCAAGGTTCAGTATTGAGTTTGTATATCCATCAGCGGCCTGGATCTTATTGGGATTAGCCGGGTCGGTGATCCATTTGCCATCAACCAGGAAACGATATGCCTGTGTACCTTCGTGCAGGTAAAGCTGTTTTTGCCAGCCTTTGGGACTTTTCTCGAGGACGATATTGTTAGGGTCCCAATCATTAAAGCTCGCCGCCAGTGTTATTTTACGGGCATTGACGTATCCGTTCAGCTTAAAAGTGTAGTTATAACGAAAGTATATCGAATTATCGTCATTGTCGCTCACCAGGTTATTATAACGGTCGCTGATCCAATGGCCATCCACAATAAATTTATATTCATATTTGCCGGGTTTCAGCTTTATGTCGGCAATCCAACCGCTGTCGGTTTTGGCCATGATACCTTTAAGGGTGCTCCAGTTATTGAAGTTGCCTGATAGCAGTACCCTTTTACTTTGGGCGTAGCCGGGCAAAAAGAAACGGGTTAAACCAGATGCTAATTCATGAACAGTGACTTTAGCAAAGTTATTGATACCGAAATTAACATCAGCCGGATACCCCGGCGACTCATTATCATTGTTATCTATTTTAGTAGTTATCAGGTAAGGAGTAACTTGTGGGTTCAGGTTAAGGGCCTCAAGCGGCCTGTCGAACTCTATTACATTTCCCTGTTTTTCGGCCATTGTCCAGCCGTCTTTTTTCAGGGCGGTAAAATCGCCCTTCAAAATAGCAGCGGCATTTGCACCTTTTAACCCGGCTTTTTTGAGCAAGCTATCTACCTCCGCTTTAGTCGACCGCATATCAATGAGCAGCCTCAGGTTATCGCCGCCCATAACCAGCTTACCGCGTTTTTGCGCGCTTGCAGACAAAGCCATGCAAACCATCGCAAAAAAAACAATAACTATATAGGCCCCTCTTTTCATTACTGATTATTGTAAATGTACATTTCAAATTCTTTTTTAACAAAGTTGATAGTGAATATGCCCCTTACAAAGAAATCGTAACCCAATACACCATCTATTGTGTAACCATAAGCGTTCCCCATTTTTTCGAGATTGGTGATCAGGATCCGGTTTTTCATATACTTGCGGTCGCCCACAACCAGGTTATCAAAACGGGTATAGATCACCTCGATAGAAGTACCGCCAATCCCCATAATTTTTGAGCGGCTAACTACCTCCATATCGGGCATTAGCTTTTTTGATCTCCTGTAATCGAGCAAGCTGGTTTCTGCGGCGCTGTCAAAAGCGAACCAAAGCGAATTATCGTTAACAGTACCCTTCATTAAAATAACATCATTAAGTATGCGGAAAGGGCTTACCATAAACCGGTCATGAAATACTTTCTCAGCCGGAGGGATATTGCCGTTTTCGTCAAGCTTTTGAATATATAGTGTATTACGGAACAGATCGATTGTAATGGCAAAATCTGAAAATAACCGGGTACCCAGCAATCCCAATATTTTGATCCCTTTGCTGTTTTCGATAGAAGACAGATCGGTAACATCGGCCCTGAGCCTTGGATAATGTAGGTCAAGGATGTTAAAATTACGGATATAAGTAGTAAAAGAACTGCCGGCAACGCCGTTGATTCCTGCAGATTCCTGCTCAGCTACGTGTGGCAGATCCCTAAAATAGGTTTCATTTAAAACCAGGTACGGCGCGCCGGTATCCAGCACAAAATTACCTTCAAGGGTATCGATCTGGGCTTCAATAACAATCAGGTTACCAGCTCTTTTTATGGGGATGACCAAGGTTTTAAAATCGCCGGTTGGTGAAGGATCCGGGTTTGGTTGTACGTTTTTAAAGGTGATGCCATTAATGGTCGTTTTCCCGCTTCCCGCTGCACCCAAACAGCAGAAAGTTAAAAAAGCGAACAATAAGTAAACCCTGAACATGGTATGAAGTATATACCTGTCAGACCCTCGTTTTACACTTTAAGTTACACCTCCCGGCATTTAAATAATGTGATTAATATAGCCGTGCCTGATCAGATCATCAGGGCTGTTGATGGCTTTGGTGCTCCCGTCGGTAATTAGTACTATTCTATCGGCCACGTCAAGGATATTATAATACTGATGATCGGTAACAATGATACCTTTTACCTTAGCGCATTTACGAATGATACCCTTAAACATTTCCGCCTGCACCGGCGAAACATGAGTAAATGGCTCATCGAGCAATATAAAATCTGCCCGGCTGTAAATACACATCAGGGTTTCCAATTGCCTGAGTTCTCCGCCGGATAGCTGGCCGGGCTTTTTGTGATGATGATCCTGGTAAATTGACAATGAGGTAAATTCATCAGTAAATTGAGGGTCGATAATGGTACCAGCAAGGCTTTGGATCTTTATATTTTGCGGCAGATAATTGTGCTGGGGCAAATAAGCTACCCGACCATCGTCATAACCTTTATAAATGTGTTTATCGTCGATGCTGACGTGCTTGTAAGTTGGCTTCAGGCTACCGAAAATAACCCGCAGCAGCGATGACTTGCCACAGCCGTTGCGGCCAAGCAAGCCTACCACCTCGCCCTGGCGGCAATCGAGATAAATATCCTGTAAAATTTTGCGTCCATCAAACTCGAGGTGAACGCTGTCGGTTTTTAAAATATACTGACCCAATATTTTACCAGTTTTAAGAGTGATAGCAGTATTCCGTAGGCCATGGCATCGCACGTAAGGGCGTACAGGTATAACTTGTCGATCCCGTAACCTGCATTACGGAAGTAGAAGAAGGTTTTAGTTGAGTTGTAATTATAATACCGGAACCCGATGATTAAACCATAACTCATTATTTTAAAAATGTATGATTCTACAATATTAACCTCTCCGCGAAGCAAATAGTAGATGCAGATCATGTTGATGGTCATGCACCATAACGACATCGATTTATAAAAATACCAGGTAATTTTTATGGTGTTACGCATTCAGCTAATCATGACAGGTGAGCTAAAATAACGCAGGTTATGGCTTAAAATTTTCCCCGTAGATATTTCTATTTTATTCACCTGCAGATTCTCCTGGCGGATGGGTTCAGCGATGCAGCAACTGCAGACACAGTTTTTGATGAGCCAGCACTTACTCCATACTGATGTGTTGTTCCACCTGCAAAACGGGAAATGCTCATTTTCATGTTTACGTCCACGCTTATTTTAGCGTTGCTATGTGAGCGCGGATGCTTGAAGGGAATTGCATATTCCCCTTGCTCACAAACCTTATTCAACCCGATCCTTTAGCGCTGCTTCCCAGCCTATTATTGCGTTTTTACGAGTACTGCCCCAATGATATTGACCGATTTCGCCGGTTGATTTGATTACCCGGTGGCAAGGGATCAGGAACGCTACGGGGTTATTACCTACCGCTGTGCCGACTGCGCGATAAGCATTTTCGCTACCTGCTTTTCTGGCAAGTGAGGCATAAGTGGTCAATCCGCCGGGAGGTACTTTCAATAACGTCTCCCACACCTTGATCTGGAAATCGGTTCCTTTTAAATGCAGCTTGATCTCATCCAAACGACTCCAATCCTGGGTAAAAATAAACAAGGCGTTCTGCTGGATCCTGTCAACTAACTGGTTGAATACCGCGTTAGGAAAACTTATCTTCAGTTGCTCCAATGCCTTCTCTTCGCACTCATCAACAAAAGCCATATGGCAAATCCCCTTAGCGGTCGATGCTACAATCACCTTACCAAATGGTGTATCAGCAAACGAATAGTTGATGTGCAGCATGGCTCCGCCGTTGCGGTATTCGCCAGGGGTCATACCTTCTACCTTAATAAAAAGGTCATGCAGCCGGCCACCTCCCGAAAAACCTGTCTCCAGCGCGGTATTAAAAACATTCGCGTCTTCATGTTTCAAGATTTCCTTGGCGTGCTCCACACTCAAATATTGCAGAAATTGTTTTGGGGTTACCCCTGCCCAGTCCTTAAACATCCGCTGAAAATGGAAGGGACTTAAATTAACATGTTCCGCAACTTCATCCAGTTTAGGCTGTGCCTTAAAATTCTCCCTAAAAAAGCCAATCGCGTCGGCTATGCGGGTATAATCTATCTGTTGTTGAGTTTTCATAAAGCCTTATATTTAAATAATTCAATTGTGTTTTTTATATTTTATAACACAAAGGTACCGGCCCTGCCTACGCTCAACAATCCGATTCTTGCGGAGTTTTTAAGTAATATGCTCATCAATAATCTTTTTCAATACTACCGCATTATTCAATTTCGGCTCCTTTGAAGAAAACAGCAATGTCACTGTTTTATGCTGCCTGATATAATCTACTAATTCATCCAAAGCCTTTGCACCCTCAATTTCGGCGCGGTATTTTTGGTTAAAGGCTTCAAATTTTTCAGGATCATGGTTATACCATTTTCTTAGCTCGTTAGATGGTGCTACATCTTTAAACCACTTGTCAATCCGTTGGTCTTCCTTTTTTATCCCCCGCGGCCAAAGGCGGTCCACCAAAACTCTAACACCATCTGCCTTGGCATAAGGCTCATAAACCCGTTTAAGTTTAATCTCCATGATATGTATTTAATAATTTCTCTTCGATGGAACCGAAAGTATAAATTCCGCAAGAATCGGATTGCCCGCCAATCTTCCTAATGATAGTTTTGATACTATTCAAAATAACAAAAATGACACCGGAACAAACACTTAAAGATCGCATCAAAAATCTTGATTGGGATCAAATTAATAAAACATTACATGACAACGGTTTTGCAATTGTTAAACAGGTTTTAGGTGAACGCTACTGCGATACATTAATCAGCGAATATGACGCAGATGCTTACCGCAAAGCCGTCAACATGGAGCGCTACAGATTTGGATATGGCGAATACAAATATTATAAATACCCGCTGCCTGCAATTATAACCGATTTAAGGGAGAGTGTTTATCCGTACATCGTACCTGTCGCCAATAAATGGATGAATGAACTTGGTTTTGACAAACGATTCCCCGGCACCCATGAAGAAATGAAACAGTTAAGCCATGAAGCCGGGCAAACCAAACCCACAGCCCTGATATTGCAATACACAGAAGGCGGATTTAACACCCTGCACCAGGACCTTTACGGCGAAGTATATTTCCCCATCCAAATGGTTTTCATGCTCGACCAACATGACAGAGACTATACCGGCGGCGAATTTGTAATCACCGAGCAAATTCCACGGGCACAATCAAAAGTTAATGTACTTACTCCTGACATGGGTGATATGGTTTTATTTACCACTAACTTTAGGCCGGTAAAAGGCAGCAAAGGTTATTACAGGGTAAATATGAAACATGGAGTAAGCCCGGTTCACAGCGGTAAGCGCCATAGCCTGGGCATTATATTTCATGATGCACTTTCTTAAACACATTGATGTAATTTTAACCGATGCTGCAGAACCGCGTAAATCCATTTGGCCAACTCATTAAAACTCCCGAACGTGGCGCCTGGCTCGGTAACCGCGGCGTAATACATAATGAGTGCAAGGAGATAGTACGCCCCTTTAAAATCAAAGCATGGATAACCTGCGTTTTGGAGTTCAGGGGCCGCCATCGGGAAATCATGCAGCCCAACCGGTGGACGGAACTATTCTTCCTTGACGAAGCTACCGCATTTTCGGCCGGGCACCGCCCTTGCTTTCAATGCCGGTATAAAGACCATCAAAAGTTCAAACAGTTTTGGCTAAAAGGAAACCCGCAATATGGTTTCGATATGAAAACACCAGTATCCAAAATAGATGACATTTTACAGGCCGAGCGAATTACCGCCGATAAGTCAAAAGTTACTTATGACGAAAATATAAGGGCATTGCCAAACGGAACTTTTGTGATTCATGAGGGGCGGCCATATTTGCTTAAAGATGACGAGTTGCACTTGTGGAGCGCCGTGGGATATGAAGAAGGAATAGCATTACCCCATGTGGATAAACTGCAGGTGTTAACTCCCCGTTCTTTTGTGAATATGTTTAAAGCAGGATATGCACCGCAAATGAGTATTTAACTTATAATGCTAACAAATATCAGGGATTAAATAATTTCCAATGTCCTTCGGTAACAACCTCAATTACTCCATCGACAACTTTAATGGCGGTTTGATCGTCAATAGCGTATGATGGTACAGGTATGGAAGCAGCCAGTTTCTCAATATTTGCCAGTGAATTCTCAGGGAACCATTCGTAGTCTAAATGAGGGTGAATAGCAAAATCAACAAGATTCAGCGACTTATCACTGTTAGCCGGTAACACATGGTTGCCATAGGTTGTGCCAAACCGGGTCATGATCATACTGCCGGCACTTAAACCTACGTATACCATTTTATGCAATAACGATGGCAACAGCTCTGCCAGGCCGGATTGCTGCATCCAATAGGTCAGATATTGGCAGTCGCCTCCACCTACCAACAAGGCATCAGTTTCATTGAGCATATTAACCCAAAGTTCTTGTTTGATGCTTGGCAGCGCCGTTAGCTCCAGCAACCCCAGCGATTTCCAGCCTAATTCGCAAAAAGGATCGCCTAACGATCCTCGAATTACTCTTCGTACTATGTCGCCGCCATTAGGAATGGCATATATCGCCGTAGGGACAAAAAGGGCATTCGATTCAGCAATTGGCTTGCCCAATAGTTCAATGAGCGCATTTTGAATGCTCATATTGCTTATACCGGCAGAAGTGAGAAGCAGCTTCATATTTGTTTATATCGTGATTGTGCGCAATAAGCTTAAGGTTAACAATGTAATTCAAAAAGTAACCGGGCTTATAAATAATTCATTTGATTATTTCACCCATTATAATGTAGCCGCACACCCGCATGCCGGCTTTCAGAAGAAGTGCCTTAGAAGCGTGATTATTGACGTTGCACCGGGCTGCAGGAACCCTATTTAACCGGTAGGCTTCCTTTTTCAACTCCTGCATAAGGAAAACGCCATATCCTTGTCTTCTTAAATCTTCCTTTACTTCATAGTAAATATCGATATAAGGGAAATTATAATTCCAGATAAAACCACCTGTAGCAATAACTTCACCATCTTTTTGTATACTGTAAGCATTCCATTCGTCTGCATTTTTACTTTTTACAAACTGCGCATCATCTATTGCAAATGCCGTTTCAAAAGCCGTTTCGAACAGAATAGCCTCGGCATTGATGTTTTTTGTTAGTTCAAACGCCATACCCGCAAGTAAGATATCATTGGTTTGGCATTCTACAAAACTGGCACCCGAGGCTTTTATAAATTGCTGAAAGATCTGCCTGGCATGCTTTCTGAAAGGTTTATCTAAAAAGAACTCACATATAGTATCCCTTTCCTCGCGTTTATCTTTTCCCCATACCGAACCATAACCAATGGGGATGTCGTTATCCTTAAAAAGATAAGTGTCTACCCAGCCTGCACCATGACATTTGTTATACACAAATTGAAATTTTGCTTCTGCAAGAAATAACCGGCGATGCGATTCAATATCTATCTCCTGTACTTTTACAACGTCAAATTTCATTTGCACATTAAAATTAAACTACTAAGCATAAATATACCAAATAACAAGAATTAGTAGTATCGAAGCCGGTAAGGAATTCATGTTCTAAACCATATTTCGATATCAAACTAACAGTGTTTTCAGATACAAAAAGCTTGCAAAGCCTCTTCCATCCATTCAATCCCGCAATTCGTCGGTACAAAATTTCAAATTAAGGCCGCGCGACTACCTTTACACCGTCAAATAATAATTTGATCAGTGATAAGGTTTAGGTGACAGCCCCCAAGCAGCGAGTGCAAGGGGGCTTTCTTGTATAATCCACTCATTCTTATTTTTTGGTAAAACGCGCCGCTTCCCTCCGTTTATCTATACAATTTCCCAATTCACCGACACATGGTTGTTAAAACTCCCGCTCATCTTCACCTTTGATTTATAATTCAGAAGCAGGGACACTGAATTATAGTTTTTTTCGTATAAGATGAAGCACCTGTGCAATGTACAGGTGCTTTTTTTAAATTAGATGCTGAAATATGTGCCAGCCAGTAGCTTCGGCATTGATGAATAAAAGAATCTTAAAATAAAATGATCCGCTCAAAAGCAACCACTTTTTTCATTCATGCTGCAGGCTGGCTTGTGTTTTTAGGGTTCCCGCTATTATTCATGAACCGCACACAGCAAAGCAGCGCCGGCACCTATGCCGTCCTGTTTTCACCTTACTACTGGCTGTTTTGTCTCACCTATATTTTTATGTTTTACCTGAACGCCTGGTACCTGGTGCCTAAGTTCGTGTTCCGTAAAAGATATGTCTGGTATGGGCTTATTGTGCTATTACTTTCAGGCTGTGTTTACTTTTTGCAGCCTTTTGATAACCTGCTTCTTCACAATCTCATTAAAGGGAATAAACCTGTAGCAACAACAGCCCCCAATCCGCAGCCTATAGGGCCGCAAATTACGCCTACAGGTATTGACAGCTCAGCTCCCAATCAGCAAAACATGCCTTTTGGCCCGTTGCCACACGAGGACCTGCGGATGCAGGACCCCAGCCTTAAACCCGCCAACCGCATTATTTTCATTCACCAATCAGCTAATATTGATATGGTAGGCTTATTTATTTTTATCATTGTGATGGGACTGAGCGTTGCCATTGCCACGGTTCAAAAATGGCAACTTACCGAGCAGATGGTTACCCGCGCCGAGGCCGAAAAAGCCCATGCCGAACTCTCTTTTCTTAAAGCCCAGATCAATCCTCATTTTTTATTCAATACCCTGAATAATATTTATGCCTTATCGGTTACCAATAGTGCGCATACTTCCGAAAGTATCATGAAACTCTCCAATATCATGCGCTACGTAACCGATGAGGTAACGGAGGATTTTGTTTTGCTGCAAAACGAAGTTGATTGTATCAACGATTATATCGATCTGCAACGCCTGCGACTCGGCAAAAAAACAAAGCTTGATTTTGAAGTTTCGGGCAAGATAGACAATCAAAAAATTCCGCCCCTGATACTGATGACCTTTATTGAAAATGTTTTTAAGTACGGCGTAAGTAAACATCAGCCATCAGTTATCAATATCTGCTTAAGGGTAAACGGCAACCAAATGCTGTTCATCTGCAAAAATACCATTTTCGAAAAACGACCTGACACCGAACGGAAAGGGATTGGCATTGCCAATAACCGTCAGCGCCTGCAACATATTTACCCTAACAAACACCGGCTTGACATCAGCTCGGCCGATGGCAATTTCACTGTCGAACTGGAGATTAACGCTTAAAACTATCTATTATGCAGTTAAAATGTGTAGCTATTGATGATGAGCCACTGGCCCTTCAGATAATTGAAAAATATGTAGCTGGCTATCCCGCGTTAACATTGGTCAATACTTTTGAGGATGCTATATCGGGCGGGGAATACCTGAAAATGAACAAGGTAGATGTGCTGTTCATAGATATTAACATGCCTGATATTACAGGTATCGACCTGGTAAAATCATTGACTGATAAACCAATGATCATTTTTACCACTGCCTACAAAAATTATGCATATGAAGGTTACGAACTGGAGGCGGTTGATTACCTGCTGAAACCGATCAATAACCTGCGCTTTGACACAGCGGTTCAAAAGGCAATTGGCTATTACCAGTACAAACATACCGATACCCCGAATGAAAGCGATTTCCTGTATGTGCATTCAGAATACAGACTGATCAAGATCAACATTAAAGACATTGAATATATTGAAAGCATGCAGGATTACATCAAGATCCATATGCTGGGCGTAGCCAAACCCATACTAACGCTTATGCCCCTGAAAAGTGCAATTGAAAAACTGCCTGCATCAAAGTTTATCCGTATTCACCGCAGCTTCGTGGTAGCGCGCGATCTGATCAGGTCTATCCACAACCGCAAGGTAAAACTAACCGACGTAGAGCTTCCTGTAGGTACAAACTATACCGATTTTATCAAAAACTGGCACAAATAATCAATTCATCGGCACATTAAAGGCGTTGAACGACACATTATTTTATAGCCCCTTAAATAGCCTCAACTTTATATTATTAAAATTGGCACTAATCCTTAAGTCATGAAAACAGCAGGCGATAAAAAAACCATCTTAGTACTTGATAAAAACAGCCGGATGTTATCGGTAATTGATGACATTATGTACTATGGCGATTTTAATGTGCATTTAACTTTTGACCCCAATGCTATATATGATAAAGCTAAAATGATTAATCCGGATTTGATCATTTTGGATTATTTGTTGGTAGATAACGATTGTGAACTGGTTTGCCGGGACTTTAAGGATGATAAGCAGCTATGCAACGTACCTATCATTATTGTAACCGCTTTTAAAACAAAAAAAGCACAGGCCGACTCCTATAAATGCGATGCCTTGTTTGTAAAACCGCTGGATATGGAAGTGCTTGCATCAAGGATAGAATACCTGATGGCATCCTGAAGCTGGTTTTGTAAACTCATATAAACCTGCTAAGTTTAGCTTTTATTAATTAAACAACTCTGCACTTATAAAATGAAACTCAAGAGCAACATAGCCACCAGCGAAAACGGGTTTATTTTTAACCCTGCCACCGGCGATTCATTTTCCGGTAACGGTATGGCGGCAAAACTGCTTGAGGCTATGAAAAGCGGCAAAACCGAAGATGATATCAAGCAGGATATTCTGAGCAGGTATGAAGTGAGCGAAAGCCAGCTTAACTTGGATTGGGATAATTGGATGCTGCAGCTAAAAGAAGCAAACCTGCTCGAAATTTAAGGATGATGCCAAACAAGTACGCTAATTTATGTATTGCCGTCACCGGGCTTAATGCCAATGACAATCCGGGTCCTGGGATGGCGGTCATCCGTTCTTTAAAAGAGTGTTTTGGAGATGGCTTGCGCATAATTGGCCTATCGTATGAGTCGCTGGAGCCCGGGATTTATCTGCGGGGGTGGGTAAATAAAACTTACCAGATCCCCTATCCAACCGAAGGTACGGCAGCCCTCGTTGAACGTTTGACATATATCAACGAACAGGACAAACTTGATCTCATTATCCCCAACTTTGATTCGGAGCTGTTCAATTTTATAAAGATAGCGCCTCAATTGCAGCAAATGGGCATAGCAACTTATCTCCCAACACACCAGCAACTGGCGTTAAGAGATAAGGTGAACCTAAAAAATTTCGGCACAAAAAATGGCTTTTATGTGCCTGCCGATCATAAGCTTTACACTACCGACGATATTAAAAAAGCGGCTGATGAGTTCAACTTTCCTATGGTAATAAAAGGTAAGTTTTATGATGCTTATGTTGTATATACGATGGATCAGGCATTGAAAGCCTTTCATCAATTATATGCAGCCTGGGGCATACCGGTAATAGCTCAGCAATACATTAAGGGCAACGAAATCAACATTGCGGCACTTGGCGACGGCAATGGCAACAACATCGGCTTGGTGGCTATGCGCAAACTTTATATTACCGATAAAGGGAAAGCCTGGGCGGGCGTTACGGTTAAAGATGACAAGCTTACCCAGTTGGCCAATCATTTTGCAAGTGCCACCAACTGGAAAGGCGGTTACGAAATGGAGATCATGAGCACCGTCGAAGGGCATTTATACATACTGGAAATTAACCCGCGGTTTCCGGCATGGATTTACTTAACCGTGGCCGCCGGGCAAAATCAACCTGCAGCATTAACTAAAATGGCATTGGGCGAAGTTATTAAACCCTTTACCGATTACCAGGCCGGCAAGTTATTTGTCCGCTATTCGTGGGACCATATTGCTGACATTGCCGATTTTCAGCAGATCTCGGCGTTTGGCGAATTATAATTTATAACAATGGAAAAGCTGCCATATCAAAAACCATATATAAAAAAACTCCATGCCGGGGCCATGAATAAATTTGGCACCCGCACCGGTGTGCAGCCTGTTAAAAGCATTGATGGCGTTTCGGTTAAAAGTTTGATCGAAAACTATGGCTCGCCGGTTTTTGTGCTGTCCGAAAAACAGATCCGCAAAAACTACCGGGCTGCATACCGCGCTTTTAGCACCCGCTACCCAAAAGTACAATTTGCATGGAGCTACAAAACCAATTACCTCAACGCCGTTTGTCAGATTTTTCACCAGGAAGGCAGTTGGGCCGAGGTAGTTTCGGGCTTTGAATATCGTAAAGCTTTAGGTAATGGCGTACCTGGCAACAAGATCATTTTTAACGGACCGGGCAAGTCCATCAATGATTTACAGCTGGCCATCGAACATGATTCGCTAATCCATATTGATCATTTCGATGAGCTTAACCTACTGCTTACATTAAGTAAAAACCTGGTCAATAAACCGCGTGTGGCCATCCGTATAAATATGGATACCGGCGTTTACCCACTTTGGGACCGCTTTGGTTTTAACTATGAAAATGGAGAAGCCTGGTCGGCAGTTACAAAGATCACAGGCTCGGGAAGTCTGCAATTGGTGGGCTTGCATTGCCATATCGGTACCTATATGCTCTCTGCCGATGCTTATGGTATAGCGGCTAATAAACTGGCAGAACTGGCTGTTCGCTGCCAGACCGAGCTTAATCATAAAATAGAATATCTTGATCTGGGAGGCGGCTTCCCCTCAACCAATACGTTGAAAGGTGCTTACCTGCCGGGAAATGACACTGTACCAACTATTGATGATTTTGCCGAAGTGATAACTTCAGCCCTGCTCAATTTTGGCTTTGCTAATGATAACCTACCTCTGCTGATATTAGAAAGCGGCCGTGTTTTAATAGATGACGCCGGTTACCTGCTGGGCACCGTTATTGCCAACAAACGTTTGGCAAATGGCAAAGGCGCCATTATTGTTGATTTTGGGGTTAATATCCTGTTTACATCTTTTTGGTACGAACACAAGGTAAGCCCGGCACAGGATTTTGTAGCCCATAGCGAAAACATGGTGATCTACGGCCCCCTTTGCATGAACATCGATGTGATCAGAGAAAGTATTAACCTGCCAGCGCTAAACCCCGGCGATCAGGTTGTAGTACACAAGGTTGGCGCTTATAATATGACCCAATGGATGCAGTTCATTACCCTGAGGCCCGCTGTTGTTTTGATAGATGAAAAGTTGCGCACCCACCTCATCCGCCAAAACGAAACATTGGAATATACCGCCGAACCCGAGTTAGTACCTGCTCATTTAACTAACACCAAATGAAGCAAATTCCAGCATTTATAAAAACCATTATCAATTCTTATTCAGTGCTGTTTTTTTCTCAAAACCGGGTATTGGGGGTTATTTTGCTGCTGGTATCTTTCTTTAACCCGGTGTCTGGCTTTGCAGGGTTGGGTTGCGTTATTTTTTCATTGCTGATAACAAAACCATTAAAGCAAAATAGCGAAGACCACCGCATAGGTACCTACAACTTTAACAGTTTATTACTTGGGATTGCATTTGGCGCTTTTTTTCAGGTTAACCTGATGTTTGTATGCTGGCTGCTGATTGCCTGCTTCATGGTAGTGCTTGCTACTGTTATCATATCAAAGCGCATGGGCAAGCCAGGTTTACCCATGCTCTCGCTGCCGTTTATATTGGTGTTTTGGCTTGTACTCCTGGCATCTAACAGCATTTTCAACACAGGTATTTTGCAAAAAAGCAGTTCCCTGCTCGAAGAAATTCACACCGGGCCGGGCAACCTGGCCGGGGCCGAAGGTTATCTGGCCACAGCATTGCCAAAACTGCTGAGCTTATTTTTTCGCTCATTAAGTGCAGTATTGTTTCAGCATAATATCATAGCAGGGATCCTTATTGCTACAGGTATGCTAATTCACTCGCGCATAGCATTCAGTTTGCTTATCATTAGCTTTTTGGCAGCTTGTGGCTTTAACAGCATCACCCATACTTACCCCGAGGGCATCAGTTATTACCATTTGGGCGCCAATTTAATGATGGGCGCCATGGCAATCGGGAGCTTTTTTACCATCCCTTCGCTGCGCTCTTATTTGTTGGCAGTTCTTTGCATCCCGGTGGGTTTCGTACTTATTAATGCACTAACAACCCTAATGGCCCTGCATGCGTTGCCTATATTTTCGCTGCCGTTTTGTGTGCTTAATATCAGCCTGCTTTATTTTTTAATGCTGATAGGCTTTCAGCCCAAATTGCAGCTAATTACGGTTCAGTATTACTCGCCCGAAAAAAACCTTTACCATGTTTTAAACCTGCAAAACAGGTTGAACGACCTCAAATACATCAGGCTCAATTTACCATTTATGGGTTACTGGACAGTATCACAAGGCTATAACGGAGCCATAACCCACAAAGGCGAATGGGGCCAGGCACTTGATTTTGTAATCACCGATGATGAGCAGAAAACATTTAAATATCCGGGTACATTGCCCGAACACTTTTACTGTTTCAACAAACCGGTACTGGCCTGCGGTGATGGTATTGTGGAACTGGTGGTAAACCATGTAGAAGATAACGATATAGGTGAAGAAAACCTGAAAGAAAACTGGGGAAATACTGTAGTGATACGTCATGCCGAAGGCCTCTACTCCAAGCTCTCGCACCTCAAAAAAAATTCTGTAAAAGTTAAACCAGGCGATACTGTAAAACAAGGTGACCTGCTGGGTTTCTGTGGTAATTCGGGCCGGTCACCGGAGCCGCATTTGCATTTTCAGTTGCAGGCAACGCCTTATATCGGGTCCAAAACGCTGCCATATCCATTTGCTTATTATTTTAACAAAAAGAAAAATCAAAACTGTCTTGAAAGCTACACTGTTCCTAATGAAGCTGAGCTAATAAGCAACCCGGAAATAAATGCATCGCTCAAAAAAGCCTTCGACCTTCAACCTGGTTTTGTGGCTAAATTAACAACCGAAAATGGCATAACCGAAGATTGGGAAGTTTTTAAGGATGCTTTGAACCAATCATACATTTATAGCAAAACAACAGGTGCTGTTGCTTATTTTATCAATAACGGTACTATGTTTTATTTCACCAGTTTTTATGGCGATAAAACGTCGTTGCTTTACTACTTTTATCTTGCTGCCTATAAAGTTATTTTTAACGATACAGCATATATCCAGGCAAATGATGAGTTCCCGGTACCGCTTACCGACAATAAAATACTGCTTTGGTTGCAGGATTTTATTGCGCCGTTTTACCGGTTTATCAGCATAAAATATAAAAGCGGCATTCAGGTAAAAAAAATGGGGCTAAATATTGTATCAAAACAATACCAGGAAATTGCAGGGACAACAGTACCACTTGCCGAATCAACAGTTTTTGTTGATCATGGCAGCCTGCAGGCCTTCGTCATCAATATAAACGGAAAGCCTATTGAAGCACAATGGAGTACAGAAAATTAACCCTTCTTTTTGCCCTGCTATTTGCTGTTCTTGTAAGCCATGCACAGGATCATAAACTTGCTGTGGCCGATAGCACCGCAGAACAGCTATACGATGCCGGCGACTGGAAACAGCTTATCAGCTTTGTGAACAATGCAGTTGCCGATAATGCTGATTCCCCTGCTTTGCGTTTTAAATGCGGATATGCTTATATGCTTACCGGCAGCTACAAAGCGGCCATCAGCCAGTTTAACCGGGTTTTGCTTAAAGATCCACATAATACCACCGCACGTTTATATGCTTATTATTGCAATACCTATATCAACAATAATAGCACAGCGTTTTATAATGCATCACATTTAGACACCGCAACCCTACATGCTATCAAGTTATCACCCTTTAGTTTAACTGATGCTGTTTTGGAAAGCGGCATAAAATTGCCGAATAACCACGAACGCGACAACGGCTTTTTTGAACGTGCGGGCATCGGTTTAAGGTTATCATGGCGTTTGCAGTTGGATCAATCATTTATGTTTTTCAAACAGAATATATTCAGATCGGGCTATATTGATTACATTAACCAAACAGGCAAAACCGACCGCCAGCTTGAATATTATGCTAAAGTGAAATATTCTTTGACTAAAAACATAAGTTTACTTGGCGCGTACCATTATTTACATACCAGCTACCGGAGCAATATTTACCAAAGCAACCTGGGCTTGTTTGGAGTAAAATATGATACCCGTTATGTTGATTTGCAGGCAGATGTTAACTTTGGAAAACTTATTACCAAAACTTTGAAACAATACGATGCCCGCGTAGATTTTTACCCTTTGGGCAACCTGAATTTATATACTATAAGCAAAGCGTCTGTATCAAATTTAAGCGGGGCTCATAGTTTCATATATAGCCAGTCGATAGGGTTTAAAGTACTGGATAAAACCTGGCTGGAGACAGCCGCAACTTTCGGCAACCAGGATGATTACCTGGATGCAGACGGGCTTTATGTGTATAACGCTATCGATCCTACAAAATTTAAATGCGGTGAAAGCGTTTTTTATCAGTTAGGTAACCATGCCTTATTGAATTTAAATTACTTTTATGAAAAGAAAACAGACATTTACCGGGCTGTTAACTATAACCAAAACTCTGTTACGTTAGGTATAACATGGAAATTTTAAAGAAGACGTTTACAGCCTTGTTTTTACTTGCATTTACAGCACAACTGCGGGCACAAACCAATGCTGTGCTTCAAAAAGCCTTTCACAACAGCTACACCGACGAGTTAAACAAAAACTACGTTGCCGCAATCGCCGACATTTATCCCTACTATTCGGAAAATAATTATGAAATAACCATCAGGCTTGGCTGGCTCAATTACCTCAATAAAAACTATCCGGCTTCACAAACTTATTATCAAAAAGCAGTAAACCTTAAGCCCGGTGCTATCGAAGCCAAATTTGGCTACGTAAAACCCCTTTCCTTTTTGCAAAACTGGGATAAGGTTCTTGAACAATATCTCGCTATCCTTAAAATAGACCCTCAAAACACACAGGCCAATTATTGGGCCGGCGTAATTTATTATAACCGTAAGCAATACGAACCCGCTATTAAGCTTTTTAGGGTAGTAGTAACGCTTTACCCCTTTGATTACGACGGCAACCATATGCTGGCCTGGTCGATGCTTATGGCTGGAAAAAAAGCGGAAGCGAAACCTTTTTTTGAAAAAGCGCTAATCATTAAACCTGCAGATGCCTCGAGTACAGATGGCTTAGCGAGGTGTAATTAACCGGTGTTTAAATTTTTCGCGTAGAGACGCATCACATGCGTCTCCGACAGCAAATTTGCGCATTAAATAACTTCATGCGTAAGACGCATGTGATGCGTCTCTACGGCTAAGACAATTATCCTCATATATCGATTTAAATCCGCTGTTTGTCGACACATTGCCCGGAAGTTTCATTTTCCAAATTAATTTTAATTAAACCTGTCCGAAAAAAGGCAGCGCTAATTATCAATTAAATTAATTCTATGAAAATGAAATCATTTTACGCCTCATTATTGATGCTGGGCACAATAATTGGCCTGGCATCATGTAAAAAGGAGAACGCTTCAAAATCAGTTTCGGCCGGCAGCGTTTCGTCATCAGCCGTTACATCAACCGGCGCCATCGCTATCAGCCTTGCATCGTCCGGAACTACTACCGACAGCGTTTATATGGTTGGCTGCTATGGCAAGCATGATACCAAAGACTCGGTTGCTTTTAGCGCATTACCTACAGCTATCGGCACTTACCTTACAGCTAATTACAGCGGTTATACATTCAAAAAAGCGTACTCCATTACTGATAGTACCAAAACAGTTACCAACTACATTGTGGTTATCAAATACAACAGCGCTTTGGTTGGCCTCAAATTCACTGCGTCGGGTACGTTTGTAAGCATCCTTGAGCAACGCGAAGGTGTTGACCTTAAAGGACCAGGATGGCACTTAGGCGGATTCTTTGATAATCGTGACAGTAAACACCGCGATACCATTGCTATTTCGGCCCTTCCTACTGCTGTGAGCAGCTATTTTTCAACAACCTATCCAACAGATACTTTGTTGCATGCCTCTATCGCACCTGATAACGTATACATTTTGATAAGCCAGAACGGTGTACTTTACTCAACAACGGTGACCGCGGCAGGCAAACTTGTAAAACGTATTCAGATAGAAAGACACGATTTAAAACATGCTGTAGTAGCTGAAGCTAACTTACCGGCTGCTATTACCACTTATCTTACTGCTACTTATCCGGGCTACGTATTTGATAAAGCTTTTTCTGAAAGCCCCGGCGGAACCCTGCAAGGTTACGTTGTGTTGATTACATCAAACAATACCAAATACGCATTAATTTTTAATGCGTCGGGTACATTTGTCAGAGTCCTGCCCATCCACTAAACAATCGAGATCATAGCGCTGTTGGTGAGCCATGTTTTTAATTAAACATGGCTTACTTGCTTAGTTTCGGAGCCAAAACAGCGGTTACATATTTATTTCCTGCT
>JGI24737J22298_10000033_pt1 | contig 41350 bp, 67 predicted proteins | sample KBSCornC3_FD_22298 | JGI IMG/M metagenome (IMG submission 22298) | reverse complement strand
TCGGCTTCCCACGCGACGATCTCGCCCGAGAGCGCGTCTAGCGTCTCGCGCGTTTCGGCAATGAATTCCTGGAGCAGGTCGTCCATGGGTCCCCGAGCTTGATGCGCGAGACGACCTTGGACGAACAGTGGTAAAAGAGACGTTAGCCCGAATTGGCAGGAAACGGCGGAATCTGATCGCTTGGATCGGAAAACCGGCGCGCTTCCCACCGAGAGGAACGGGCTTCCAGTGGAAAACTATAGCGACCGACGAGGGCGGTTTCGGATCCTGGATTTATTCTGCTGCGCTGGCGGTGCGGGCATGGGATACCGCCGCGCCGGCTTCGAGGTGGTCGGCATCGATATAGATCGACAGCCTCGGTATCCATTTGCCTTCATGCAGAAGGATGTCACCAAGCTCGACCGGTCATTCCTGCGAGAATTCGACGCCATCCATGCGTCACCCCCTTGTCAGCGATATAGCAAGGCGCAACGTCTTCGCGGGCGCGAGCATCCCGACCTGATAGATGGCACGCGCGCGATGCTCATTGAAAGCGGGCTTCCGTATGTTATCGAGAATGTCCCGGGCGCGCCGCTGATTGATCCAGTCACGCTGTGCGGATCGTCGTTCCCCGAACTTCGCGTTTACCGGCATCGTCAGTTTGAGACGAATTGGCGCTTTGTTCCTCCATTTATGGACTGTTGCGGAAAGCACCATCCCAATCAGGCTAAGATGGGCCGGCCGCCTCGCGACGGACAATTTGTTCATGTCGTCGGCAATTTCTCTGGTGTCGAATACGCCCGCAAAGCGATGGGCATAAGTTGGATGTCAAGAGACGAGCTGCGCGAAGCAATTCCTCCGGCGTTCACCGAATGCATCGGACACCAGCTTATTGCGCTTCTCCAAATGCAGAGGGTAGCTGCATGAAGGCAGCGCCCATCCCGCGCCCAGCGCACTGCATCGTCTGTGGCGATAAGCAAATCCTTCGCAATGGGGCGAAGTGCTTCTGCGTCGCGTCATGCGGTACTCGCCCGAAGGGCGGAGACGCGCATCCGGCTCCGTTCACGACAGCGCGGGCCCAACGGGCATCGCCAAACCATGACCGTCCGCACCCACCTAGAGAAGGAAGCGAGCAAGTGAGCGAGGACGAACTCATCGAGGCCGTATGTCAGGCCCGCTGCTTCTCTCCCGGCGTGCAATGGAATGACGGCGTTACCGAGGGCGTCGCGCGGATCGAACGCATGATCGCAGAGCGCCAGATCGCCATCGTCCGCGCTTCTCTCTCCCCTTCTCTCGAAAGCCCCCAGCCATGAACACAGATGATCGAGCGCTTGTGGACCTGATCGCGGAACTGCGCGGGCTGTTGGCAAAGGCGTCGAAAGGTCCGTGGAAACTCTACGTGCCCGACGATGGAACGGGAGCCGCCTGCGTTAAGCGCGTAACCGACGAACCAAGCGGAAGTCGTCGCACCGATTGGCCGGCCGTCTGCAATTGCAACACGCTTCCGAACGCCGACAATGCTACATTGATCGTCACCGCCATCAACGCACTCCCCACGCTTCTCGACAGACTAGAAGCCTTCCACGCGAAACCGGTGGTGGGGGAGACGCTGGACGAGGCGTGTAAGCCCTGGGCCGATTACCACGGCGATCTCCCGGACTATGACCACCCACTGCGATGCGTGTTCGAAAGCGGCGTCCAATATGCCGTGGAGCTTCTGGCGAAAGAGCTGGGGGTCGAGCATTGGGAAATCTGCGACGGCACTGAGGAGTTTGACGGCGACCTTGGCGGCACGCTGATGAACATCGTGCGCGAGGCAATGCCGAAAGATGCGCACGGCGAGGCGATGTGGCCCAGCGAAGTGCGCGCCGCCCTACAATCCCCGCATCCCGTAGTGGGGGAAGACAAGCTGACGATGACGATCCGGCTCACCGACGATGAGCAGGCCGCTATCGAGCGCCTGATGGAAGAGCATGAGCTATCGAGGCCGCAGATATTCCGGTGCGCGCTACGTTCGTACCAAGCCGATCACGAGCGGCGTAAGGCGGGCGAAACGGTCACGTGGTCCGGAGACGCGCAGCGGGCGCGGGACTTCGCCGGCCCGCTCGCCACCCCCGCCACCGCGCAGGGGGATGTACGGGAGGCGCTGTCGACTTTGTACGGCATCCTCGCGGACGCTGACGGCGACAACGCTTGGGAGGCAATCCAGCGCGGCCAAATGCTGATTACGTCAGCCCTCACAACACTAGGAACACCCCATCCAGGACAAGGAGGCCAGTCGTGAAGGCCTTTGTCTGCGTCGGCCTCGCGATCCTTGCGACGCTCGCCATCATCATTATCGGCAACGACATGGGCCTGCCTTGGTGCGACGGTCAGCCATGCTTGCTCACTACGGGAACACCCCATGAAGGATGATGCGATCCCGACGCACCCTGTCCAAGCGAACTGGCGGCGCGAACGTGGGGAAAGAGCGCGTATGCCGCAGGTCGTCACACTGAAAGCATACGAAGTCTATCGACACGTCCATGGCGACCAGGAGGCGCTCATCACAGGGGAATGCCGTGGCGGCTTTGGCGTCGGCGAACTGATCGCGTTTCTCTACGCCGCCAATTTTCCGCGATCCGAGTGGAGCGAGCGTGTCCGCGAAGCTTTCAGGGGGATGCTGCTGTGATGAAGGATGATGCTGAACGGCTTCGGGCGGCTGTGACCGATGCGATACGCAACGCCGATGAGGATTTCGGCTATAGCATCCGACTAACTAGGCTGGTCGATGGCGAAGCTACGTATACCCTTAGGCTTCCCGGTGCAGAGCCGATGGAGTTTGAGAGCAACGAGGACGCCAACGAATACGTCAGCGCGGAGCGCAACAAGCGCCGCGCTGATGCAGTCCTGCTCGCCTTTGCACAGCAGCCAGAGGGGTGGAGACCGATCCAGACGGCGCCCGCCGACGAACCTTTCATTGCCGGTCTGTGGGTCACGAATAACCAGACCGGAGCCCGCTGGTGGGAGTGGTACGTCGTCGCAATCGATGATGAGACAGGAGAAGCGCGAGGTTATCCCGACGGCGAACCTCTGCCGTGGTCACTGGCCGACTTCGAAGCATGGCACCCCGTCCCAGCCCCTCCCGCCGCCATGCTCGACGTAGCGCCGATACCAGGGGAAGAGTGATGGCGATTACGCAGGCCGATCGAAATGCAGAGGCGGATGCATACCTTTTGCGGCGCATGGTCGAGGATGATGATGCCGAGGACATCGCGCGGCGTATCCGGCTCGGATGGTGCGACCATTGGACATCGCTTCAGGAGCGGGCTGCCGCCCGTCAAGCCAAGGACCCCACCAATGTCTGATCTATCTATAGTGGAGGTGACGCTAAAGAGTTGCCCGTTTTGTGGAGGGCCGGCGACCGTCATCGTGACCGACTGCCGCCCATGCAATGTCGAGGGCTGGACCGATGCCTATAGCGTCTGGTGCAATGCGTCAGTGCTTTGTGGTGGCCGAAAGTCGAAGCTCTATAATGACCGCGACAACGCCATCGCCGCATGGAATACCCGCGCCTCTACCGCATCCGAAGCCGAGAGGGTCAGAGAGGCAGCAGCCGCGCTGGTCGCCAAGTTGGACGAATGCGACCCGCACCTGACCAGCATGTTCAGTTTCGCGCTGGCGCACGACCATCTGTACAGCGGCCCGACTTATGGTGAAGAGCTTGAGGCTCTGCGGGCGGCACTGAAGGGCGCCCAATGATCGGCCCCACCCTCGTTGAACTCGGTCTATGGATACTAGCTTTCACCCTTATAGCTGCTGCTATCCACCTATCACGCAAAAGGAAATGAAATGAGTCACGAACATTTCTTCTATTACGCGTCGCTTTGCACGATCGCTGGAGCGCTGGCTCTATTGGGATGGGTGGAGCTATTTTTCGCTGCCGGCAGTTTTTACCACGTAGGAATTATGAATCGGGCTCCATCGATCGGAGCGCGGTTGGCGGGTGTGGTAGCAGGCATCAGTTGTTTCTGGGCGTCGGCGTGGGTATTTATGTATGTCGCTCCATAAATCTGCGGCGCGGAATGCGGACGCTAAACCATGACCGGCTGCTGCTATGCATTGGGTGAGGAGGAGATGGTGATGATGACTCTACAGGCCATGGCACCGCTCGCAGTGCGCGACCGCCAGATATTCGTGCCGGTAGCCAACCTCAATCGCGCCGTAACGACTGTCGTGCAAAAGCAGATCGACATGTTGGAAACCGAGCGCTCTAACCCCTAGCTGCCGTGGGCATTCTGCTTGAGTCGTTACTTGTCTGGTGTCCACGGCGCCTTAGGGCTCAACCTTCCCGCCGTCGCCGTTCGTATCCACCGCGCTCTGTGCCGTCACCCATGCCTGAAGCGCCAGAAGCTGGTCGGTGTTCCGCTGCGCCTCTAGGAGGAGGGTAGGAATTGCTTCACACGTGGCGCCACTAACAGCGAGGCAGGTGGTTTCGGGGGAGGCGGGCAATCCCGGACTTGCGGGATGGCTGAGATAGCCTGAGGCTTTTGCGCGCAGGCGGTCGTAGCGGCTAGCGCTATCAGCAAGCTTGCTCTGATAATCATTGGTCACCTTCTCCGTAATGGCCTGTTGCTCGGTCTGGACGCGGACGATGTTGGCCTGATCCATTCGCGCAGCCTCAGCCGCCGCCGTCTTGTAATTGGCGATCGTCAGTTGGTGCGCCGCCTGCTCTTGCTGCCAGAGCGCTTTGTAGTGGCGAGCATCACCCTTCGCGATCAGTAGCAGCGTGACCAGCACGAGCGCGCCCACGCCTCCCGCTATCAGCTTCCAGTGCCGCCAGACAAACGACAGGATGCCTTCGATCGCGATCATGCCTGAGCTCCTACTGTAGCAGCCGCAACGTCGGTCGCGGCCTGCGTCTGCTTCGCCACAGCAACACCTTTGTCCTTGCTGGCAATGGCTAGCACGCCACTGGCGACCAGCGCGCCAAGCCCGCCCGGATAAGCTAGGCACCATGCGGTTGGATCGAAGTGTCCGCCGTTCCAACCGATCTCGAATATCTCGAAGCAGATCGGCGAGACGACGGCAAAGAAGCCGCCGATGGCGAGGCTGACGCGACCAATCTCAAATTCGCCGCCAATGCCCTTTAAGATGTTGGTGAGCTTCATGGTGCGTCCCCATAGATCGCCGCTGTCTGATCGTATCCACAGCCCATGCAGCGCGTGACAAAGCGGCCATCGATCGCCCGCTTGTAGACCGCCATTGCCTCGCAGCCGCAGATGCACTGAAACTCCAAGTCGCCATCCTTGCAGCCGAACGGCCATTTCGTGACGCCCTTGGGTAAGCCGCATTCCGGGCACTCAAGGCCGGTGTTGCATCCCATCTCGCCAACGTCGCGCCATTCGTGACGGCAGCCGATACAGATGCAAGGACCTTCCCAATGAGGCTGGCGCTCCTTGCGAACATCGGCGAGAGAAATGACGGTCATTGCCAACCTCCGTCCCGGAGTGCGCGCTCGAACACTTGCGCGATATCCTCGATCTCGTCGGCCTTATCGCGGCCATTGATGATGGTCCGTGCATGCATGTACTGCTCGCGAGTGGCGACGCCCTGTGACGGCAGGCACTTGCCGAGAGACACGCCGGTGAACCATCCTACGCTCATCCCACGTATGAGGATGAACGCCGCGATATCCGGCCGCATTACCAGATCGGGATCGGCCATGATCTCGCCCGGCTTGATCAGCCCAGCCGCAGCGGCCTCATCGTCCGCCTTCTGGTAGTTGAACTCCCAGGTAAGCTGCACCAGCCCACGACCGTACCAAGGGTAGTAGCGCAGATGAGCCTTACGCCACGCTTCGGCATTCGGCAGATAATATGCCTCCCTCACCGGCTGCATCGTCTTGTTGGTTTCCCACCAAGGCGTGGCCAGCACGTAGGCGGTATAGGCGAGCGGAAGGTGTGCGCGCTCGGCCGCGTCGAGAATCGAGGTGATCCCGTCAACCTGCGATTGCTTCAGGCCGCCCATTCTGTTGCGTACCGTCGTGAAGAAGGCGCCGGTGTTAAACGTCATCTAACCTGTCCTTGAGCAAGTGAGTGGTGGAAGCTTCGATCTGCCGAGCCTGGCGCGCCTTGCCGGCCGCTATGAGCAGATCGGGATGCGACGCCTGATAGGCGTACCCCTCGTAGACAAGCTCATCATCGACCATCGTGGCGACCTTCAGAACCATCGTGGGAGGTCCACCAGGCTGTAGATTGATGAGGTTCGACACGACGCTGCGCGGCTGCGCGAGGGCGATTTGATCGAGCAGATCGATCTCCCGGATAGCCTCCACGTCCCCAAGCAACTCCGCGAACGTGTGCCCCTGCAAGTCGTCTCGCGACGCATATCCCAGCGGCGCGAAGATCATCAGGAACGCTTTGTCCGAGATCCAAATGAGGCGCTTGGTCGCGTCCTTCTTCCAGCGCGCCAGAAAGATGGCGTTGTCGAACTCGACCGCCTTGAGCCGGGTTTCCAGAACGGTGTGCCGGTCCTCGCAGGCACTTAGCTCCGAGCGAAATTCCGCGATGTCCAAGCGCAGCCGTTCGATCTCGCTTTTCTCCTTGGCCGCACCGATCTTCATGCGCGCATTGAGCAGACCCAACAGACCCCCCGTCCCCAGGATGCTTCCCCCAACCCCGAACAGGGCGACTACAAGCTCCTGGCTCACCGCACGGGCTCAAGAGACATCTCCATTCGGTTGGCGGGAAGTCCCCGCGCTACCTTGCGGACAAACACGCCAATGGACCCCCAATCATTGCCGAAGGGAACCGCTGCTATCTGCATGAGGGTGAGCCAAAACGCGGCGTTCCATGCCTCTAGGTCGGTCACGTATCCCGCGAGCCATGCGACCATCGCCGCCGCGAGCGGCAGGAACATCGCCAGAGCTACATCTTGGGCGAGCGACGCGCGGAACCATACACCGACGGCGAGCGCGCCGACATAGAGCGCAAGCTGGGTCTGCGGCTCCGGTAGCCCGATACGCCAGCCCACATAACCCAGGCCGAACGTGATCAGCACTACCGCCGCCGATCGATTGACGAACGACGACGGCAGCACGCCGAACAGCATCAAAGCCCAGATGATCTGATCGGGCGACATGCTTTAGAACCCCGGCTTGGTGGGCGGCGGCGTTGGGGTTGGCGTCGGGGTTGGCGTGGGAGCCGGGTGGCTCACTTGGTCGTCGTCAGGCATGGTTGTTCTCCTTGGTCAACTTGATCCAAAATCGATCAAATTCTTGCCGGTGAGTCACAAAATCAATGATTGCTTATCAGGAAGGCGGGTTCATACTGCCTCAATGCGCCGCCTATTTAAGATCGGGCTGATCCTGTTCATTGCGAACGAACTTCGCGGCCTAATCGTCGTGGGGCTCGTGTTTTGGGAATCGCGAGGAACGGGGCCAGAATGTCAGGGTGTGGTCAAATGCCTGCGAATGCCATACATTGCCCCTGTGGACCCAACCCTCGCTTTGCAGCTACTCGGAATCACGCTGGCATTTGGTTTCGTCATCGGCCTTCGTGGTGCGATCCGCGCACGGCGTGATGCTCGTCTTACTTCGCCGGCAAGCCGCGAAATGACTCGATCGGTATCCCTACCGAATCCGACAACCATACCGTCTGACCGTCAGGATCCATCTTGGGATAGCCGGAATTAGGCGGGACGTTACCGCGACCGTTCGCGCCAGATGTAGCCGCAGCATCGGCAGCATCCTTCCCAGCCCCGCCACCTTTGAACAGCGTGCGAAAGCTATTAGCCACCGCCTTAGCAACAGGGCCCTGCCTTCCAGTCAAAGCCCACTCGGCCGCTTTGCCGCCCATTTTGGTGTAAGGGGCCGCCGCAGCGCCACCGATAGCGACTCCCTTCGGCCCTAGGGCAAGCTGACCCGTAAGGAGCAACCCCAACAATCCCCTCCCAGCCGAACCGCTATCGGGCGTCTTATTCGGGAGCACGGTATTGGCATCGTCGGCGAACTGTTGAAGCAGAGCGTCGCCACGTGCGAAACCGCGCTTGCGAACCGTCTTGTCGCCCTCTTTCACCGCCTGCCGGAAATTGCCCGGGGAGAAGCCGGCGTCAGTTCCCTTGGCGCCAGCAGTCTCCACGCGCGTAAGCGCCGCCCATCCGTCGTTGATTGAACGAAGCGCCGCAGCCTGATTGGGGTTCTGCCGCGCCGCCATGTCGCGGACAGCTTCCTGCACTGTCCGGAGCGCGATACCCATTTCCCGCTGATCGGCATCTGGGCTCGACATGAAAGAGCGGATTCGTTGGCCAAGACGCGTTTCCACGTCCTTCATGCCTCTCCCGGTAATGGAGCCGTCGTCATTGAAGAACCGGCGCACATCGCTATCCATGATCTTCGCGAACTGCTCGGCGCGCGGGCCGATCATCGTATCCATTGCTTCAGCGACAGTGCCTAGATCCGTTGCGAACTGTCCGTCAGCCTTGGCAGCGAGCTTCGGCAAAATGGCTTCATAGGCATTGCTAAGCTTGTCGCCCGCATATTTCACCCCGACAGGGCCGATAGCGACCCCATCCGGGAGACTTTCACCGATCGGAGATAGGGCCTTATTGATCGCGGCACGATTGAACGCTTCAACGCCGCGTGTCTGCGCGCCCTTGATCACCGCGCCTAGTCCAGGAACGCTAGTGGCCATTTCTTCCGCACTACGAACGCCGCGACCGATTGCCCCTCCGTTGGCGCCGAGAATCTGGCCGGGCGTCAGCGGAATACCCTCCGCTTGCAGCCTGGCGACAACTGGCGCCACGTTGGGGCTGATCACGTTCGCAACACCACGGGCGAGCGCATTGCCTACCGGAGCCGCAGCGGAACCGATGGCAGCCCCGGTAGCCGCGCCCGAAAGCCGTTGGCCAGGCTGCGCATTGCCAGCACCGCTGGCCGCTCCGTACATGGCGCCATTTGCCATCGCGTTCGCTGTGCGGCCTAGTGCAGTCTCACCAGACGCAACCCTGGCCTCTGGTGCAGCGAGCGCGGAGACAACCATGCCGGGAGCGAATCCAGCCATGTATGCGCCGCTATTCTCCTGCCACGCCCGGTTCTTGTACGCCTCTTCCTTGGCGCGCTCGGCTTCGTATGCCTGTGCTTCGGTCTGTCCGGTGTTGTTGAAGCGCCACGACGGGTCATAACCTTTGCCGAGCAATGCGGCGATGTACGGGGCGAACTTCTGTCCGGTGTCCGTGGTCAACACATTGTTCGTGAGCCAATTGCCCGCCGCAGCACCGGCCCCACCGATCTCATCGTCAAAACCAAGCAGCGCGCCAGATTTCCAGCCGCTTAATGCAGCGCTGCCGTTGCCAACCGAAGGCTGCTGCGGCGCGGGTGGCTGCGCAGTAGCAGGCTGTGACGCGCCGGGCGCATCTGCAAACTGTCCGAACGGATCAGGATCGCCAGCATAGGCTACACCTTGGCGCTGGTGCAGGCCTTCAGCATAGCGGTTTGCTGCATCAGGCGTGCGGAATGTGCCAAGATTCTCACCAGTCTTGCGATACCAGTCGATCGCCTGTTGCTGCGACAGCATCCGTCCATTGACGACACGCGGAAGCAACACCTCTCCTTTGTCCGTCCCTATCGAGAAGGACAACTCCGTTGAAATGCTGCCGTCAGGATTTCGGACAGGCTTCCGCGCCTTTAGATCAATGTTGCCGGGCGCAATGAGACCGTCAGTATCGGCCGGCCCATAGTCCGGGCCGCTAGCTGGTGCGGGTGCGGCGAGCGTAGAGCCGGGCGCATCCGAGAATTGCGCCCAAGGGTCCCTTGCAGTCTGCCCAGCCATCAGCGGACCTTCCTACGACCATCTGGGGTGATGAAGACGGTGCCAGGAGGAAGCGCCATGGCTTGCTGTACGGTACGCACCCTTACGGGGGCCGCAGACTGCGCAGCGTCACCATTAGGAACCTCGGTAAGCAAACGCTGCTTCATCTTCTGGAATGAGCCGATTACCGTTTGCAGGTTCTTCTTGAACTGATCCTCAGACTGCGTGGTATCGAGGTTCGCCAAGGACTGCTGAAGCATCTTGTTTTCAAAGTCGGACACCTGGCCCAACGCGCCACCGGTTGGAGACATAGCGCGCATCGTCTGGAGGGCATTGATGCCGACCTTGGTTTTCAGAGCTTCAAGGTCGCGATTGAAATCGTTTCGACCCGAGCTGATCCACGACGGAAGGCGACCCTGGAAGTTGCCAAGGTAGCTGTCGATGTCCTTGTTGTTCAGTAAGTCTTGCGCTGCCGAAATCGCGGAATCGATCTGGTCAGCGGCGGCAAGGGCTTGGGTCTTCGCCTTGTCTCCCTTTCCGGGGCCCTTGACGCCGGAATCAGCGGGGCCGCCGGGAATGAACTCCAGGCTGCCATCTGGCTTAAAGCGATAGCCTGCCGGCGCTTCCTTCGGCTTTGGCGGGGCGCCCGGCGTGCTGTACGCGACACCGGCGCTTTGCGGTGCTGCGTTGGCACCACCAGTCCGCGCAAGCATCTCATCGGCATATTGGCGGGTTTTCGGCCCCCATTTCGACCGATCGGGGCCGCCGTAATAGTACATGAATGCCGTGCGTGGATCGCCACCGGAAGCATTGAGCGCCTCCTTGATCGCGGCACCGCCGATCGCGTCCTGATAGCGCACGCTTGCGGGATCATCGCGCGTCATCATGTCAGGGCGCCACGCAAGGCCGAGCTGCTTTGCGATAGCCGCACCGGTGTTCGGCATGACTTGATAGGCGCCGAGCGCGCCGGTGTCCTTATTGACGGCCCCATAGTTTCCGCTGGATTCCTGCGCCTTGAACAGCGGGCGCGCAGTTTCGACGGTAAGAGGAGTACCGGGCGTTGCCGGAACACTGGGGGCCATGCCCTGTCCTGTGCCGGGCGTCCCTCCTGGCGGCGTCGGATAGATCACGTCCGAACCGCCATCTCCACGGCGCACGACAAGCGGCTTCGGCGTCATCGGGTTTTCGCCGAGCAACCTACCCGTGTTCTTGTCGCGAAGCTGGGCACCCTGAGACAGGACGACGCCCTCCGCAGCCTTTTGCCCGATCATGTCGATCAGGTCTGGATTGGCGACGATCGCCGCGCGGTACTGCGCCTTTTCCTGAGGCGACATGCCGAGCGTGTCGAGAATGCCGCCTTGGTCGAGATGGTCGTAAGCCGATCCTACATCGCCTCCGCTGTCACGAACCTTGCGCAGCATGTCCGTCGCGCCCGTGATAGCCGCTAAGGCGCGCTTACGGCTTTCCTCTTGCTGCGTGGCCATAGCCGCCCGCTGCTGCGTAAGCTGCTGCTGAAGCCCAATCGCGGCAGGAGCATCAACCGCCATGAAGTTCTTGACAGCCGTATCCGGGTCCTGGCCGTAGCCAGCCAAGGCGTTCTGCGTCGCACGTTGCAATTTCTCAGCATGCGCGCGGTCATATCCGGCTGCTGCCGCTCCTGCCCAAGGGCCGAGCGCGCCATAGTCTGTTGCCATTTAAGCCGCCCCTAGATGAAGAAACCAGCGATCTGAGAAGCGCCGCTGGTGATACCTTGCCACTTGCCCTCTTCCGCCTTGGCTGCATTCGGTGCTGCGGCCGACCCGGCGCCGACAATCGAATTGCCGGCGTTGAGTCCTTGGCTGGACAAGCCTGCAAGCTGCGCCAGATAGTTGTTGAAATACTGCTGCCCTAGGCCCTGCCCGTAGCTCGTCAGCGCCTTCGCGGTCGCTCCGCTCCCGAGAAGCCCACGCGCTGCGGCGTTGCCTGTGATCGCCTTGGAGCCCTGATCCAGCGTGAAGTTGTACCCGGACGAGCCGAGGTAGTTGTTCAGTCCGGTATTGAACCCAGACGCATCGCCACCAACCCCAAGAGCCCCCGCCAACATGCTGTTTGCGTTCGCGCCGGTCCCGAGATAGTTGGTTAGCGGCGAGGACTTCGCGTAGTCGAACGCTTGGTTCGCTACCTTCTTGGTGGAATTGCCGCCGAAGATCGACCCAATGCCGCCAATGATCCCGCTGACGAGACTGCCCATTAATTCACCTTTCGAAGTCGGCGCGGGCGAGCATGAACAGCTCGTGCGGCCCTCTGATCGTTTCAACTATGCCCAGCGAACGACACCCAAGCTTCCGGGTGAACCAGCGCGACGCCTTGCGCTCCGTGGGGATCATGCCCTTGATGACGCGAGCGCCGTAGAGATCGAACATTGCCGCCAGCATGTCGGCGCCAAGATCGAGAGCCTCTCTGCCGCGCGCTATGAACAGCCAGTGTGCGTCAAAGACCTTTGCGCCGCAGTCGCCGAAGAGGCCTACGCTTGAGCCATCCGTTAGAGCGACGTTGCTTTGGTTTGCGATCCAGCCGGGGGCGTCGAAGCCGTAGTCCAGTGAGGCTATTTCTGGCCGCTTCAGCAGGGTTTCTATTATTGATGAAGTGCTTAACCGCCGTATGATCAAACGACATTGTCCGACCAATAATACGTCGTGACGTACGCTTTTGGACCCGTTGTCCGGCTATAAACAATGCCAACCCCGACGAAATTGGCGCGATTTGTCAGCCACGCCGTGGCAGCTTCGGAGAACAGCGTAATCCAGGATTTTCCGTCCCCTGAAATCTGGTAGTTCAAATTGGTTCCGTCGAAAACCACACCGATCCAAAGGGGCTGTGATAGCTTAGTAAATTGAATTGAAGAGTAGGAAGTTGCGCTGAATCCTGATGGAAGATTTCGCCTCTGCACAACTAGAGACGGCCCAGCTCCCGCAGCATCAGTTGTCATTCCCCAGCTAATCGCACGACTAGATACAGTATCTGCTATTACTATTCCGTAATTGGAATAGTTATCTGTACTCATCGTGCCTAGAATCTTAGTCCTGAGCGTCCACGCAGTTGCAGGGGACGTCGCAGTTTTACCTCTCGCACGAATTACGTCACCCGATACTGGCGTGCCGCCGTCAATAATCAACCCAACGTTCGTATCGTTAGTTACGGCACCCGGTGAGCCAATCGTCGTGGAGAGATATGACGCTAACGGAGGCGCGAAATCCCATGGCGTTCCGCCGCCGCCCGAACCGTTGCTGGCCGCAGTTACGCGACCCTTACTGTCAACGGTGATATTCGCCGACGTGTAACTGCCGGCCATGACCGCAGTATTGGCTAGTGTGGCAACGGCGCTTCCGGGGCCTGTAGCAGTGACATCGCCTGTGAGTGCGGTAATCCCAGCCAATGCTCCATTGGCCGCAGCGGTAACCCGACCCTTGGCATCGATCGTAACATTGGCGCTGGTATAGCTTCCAGGAACGACAGTGGTGTTACTGAGGCCGAGCGTGAGATCAGCGGAGAGATTTCCGCCACCCGTCAGATCGGACGATGTGTTTATGTCTCTGGCGGCTGCCCAATCATCAATGAGCGCCTGCGCCTGTGTCGCCGTGATCCCGGCAGTAATGTCGATCTGCCGCTGTTGCGCCCATTTGATGAAATAGAGCGTCGGGAATCCGTTGCCGTCAACGATCTGGAAGTTCTGGGCGAGTGGCTGGAGATCACCCGGCATTGTCGTTCATGTCCATGCCGTCGATACGCGTGAACACGCCGTTATCGGTGATCCGGAATATCCGGCCCGGCGAACTCATCAGGCCCAGCGACAGCCATTCGTATGGGTCCTGTTGCTCATAATCTGCCGGGACGGTGATCGTGCCCTGATTGTCGAACGTGCGCGCGTCGTCGTCACTTGTTTCCAACGTTACTCCCGGTGTGAAGTCGGTCGCAGTCAGGCCGTAATTGTCGCCGGCGAGGAATATCCCGTAGCACGGCACGGAATCGCGGCCCCGAAGGGTGACTTGCCCACTGACGACGCGATCGAACGGGATTTGCTGTGCCGGCGCTTCGCTGTCGGGAGCCTCGTCATAGGGTAGGAGCGGGTCGAGGAACCAGAGCAGGCCCCACGTATCATCGCCTACGACCACGTTAGACCCAAAATCCGTTGCGAACAGTTGGCCGCCAATCCAGTTCATGCCGCAATTTGCGCGCCAGAACGGCAGATCAGCACCCCGCCATTCCGACCATTGCTTGGCAAAGGTATCGTAGACCAGCGTTGTGAAGTCGCCCAAGCGAAGGACGTAGAAATCGTGTCCGTCCATCGTGTATGTCCACGCGCGCAATTGCGGCTGGGCGACGCGTCCGCGCCACAACACGGTTACATATGCGGCCGATGACCTGACTTCGTTCGATGTCTGCATGAGCGTCGTGACGTAAGCCGACGATGCCAGAACGCCTGTTGTTGGGATATTGTAGAGGACACGCACGAACGCCTGGCTGGCCTGGACAGCGTTTGATGTTCCGGTCAGTGACGTGACATACGCACCAGATGCCCTGACCCCGGCAGTCGCGACCATTTAGACTGTCCGAGACTGCTTGAGCGAGGCCGCGTTGAAACCGGTAGGAGTGAAGGGAATGCCGGTCGCGGGGTCTACCTCCATCACGTCCCACCAATAGGTTGGCGCGGTGGTAATGGGGCGATCGGTGCCAAGGCCGGTGCTGGCCCCCGAGACGATGCCCATCTGAGTGTTGCCGTCACCACCGTCGATCTTCCACGAGCGATTGACGAGGACGAGCCCTAGTACACTGGTCGCATCAGCAGGCAGATTGCCTAGACCAAAGACGTTCGACAGAGGGGTAGCGGCGCCGATATATGTCGTATCGACCGGAGGGTTGTTATCAAGAATCGACCATCCAACGGTTCCAGTTGAAGGAACCCACGTCAGGCTAGTGTCAGCGTTTGTGTCGATGTCTGTCATTTGGACAGACCCCAAGAAATCGTTGTTGCGTGTACCAGTCGTATCCCACACCGCAAGGTTCTTGTGAGATGTGCCGATTCCTCCGCTGTAAGATTTACTATAAGCAATTTGAGCAGAGGATGACAGCGCGCTAGACTGCGTATTAGCTCCGGAAACCGATAGTACTGATGCTCTATTAACGCGCAATTCGGCAGCGCCAGTAACGCTATTGATAGTTGGCTTCATCTCAATCCTGTGCCAAGCATTCGCTGTGACAACAGGGACTAGCGTAGTTGCTAGAGGAGTGCCGTTTACGCCGCCTCTGCGAATGGACATCGCGCCAGTCGTTTCAATTGAAAATGAAACCTGAGCAACGTTGGCGCTATCGCGAAATTCCCAACCTGGCAGGAAACTTCCATTCGTCGGAAGTTGGTCGCACCAGATGTTTGTCTGAAAGCCCATCGTGGCCTTCGAACCACCTGGAAAGGGAAACCGATACAGTTCGTTATAGTCCGTGTTCGGAGAGTGATGTAGAACCTTCTGCGTCGAAGTCGGATCAGGATCGGCGATCAGTGTCGCGTTATGAACTTCGGCATAGATGCCGTTCAACATCAGCGCCGTGCTGGTGCCATAACGATTCATCGTGTCAGCCCATTGCAGCATCAGGTGTCTCCGGAAACCTTGGCCTGATAGGCAATCGCCTCGCGAATCCGCTCTTCCACGCTGGGATTGCTGATCCGCTCGATGCCACCGGCAATTTGAAAAACACCGCCGTCAGAATCGACGGTGATCATGCTTTCTTTCACCTGGATCGCCGTTCCGGCCCATGTCCCGCGATCGAACGCCACGCCCTGCATCCGAAGGACGGGGCTGTCGGCGTTGCCAGTGAAGTACCAGACCTCCGTGGTATTCGAACCGGGAAGCCAGAATTGATCGCCGAACACGACAACGGAGAAAATGGGGTCAGGCGCGCGCTCGGCCGTCGCGAAATTGAGCGGGTCGATCGTCGTTTCGCCGGGCTGTATCCAGAAGAACCGACCGTTGACGCCCTCACCCTGAGACGGGATCACCACGACATAGGAGGCAATGTACCCGAGCGAGATCACGCCGACGTCATCAGGTGTCTCGACCGTCGTTACAGTGGGAGTTCCGCCCCCGGTCAGCGTTCCAGCGGTCCAGGCGATCGACGCGCCTGTCTCCGTGGTGACAATGCCGTTGCCGAGCGCGCCAATCAGAACAGATTGCACCGAAACGAGCGTCGATGATGCAGCGATCACGACGATATCGGTATTGATTGTCAGCGCGGTGCTGTAATCCGTGCCGGCCGTTCCCGAAGCGCCTAGCGCAGCGGCGAAATTGGCCCATGACAGCGTGTCGTTGGCCCCTAAGGCGACAAGCCACGGATTGGCATTGGTCCCGGCCGGCGCTCCAGCGTTCACCGAACCGGTCGTAAACTTGTAATAGGTGGCGTTGATCCGGATTACGTCGTTGTTCGCGGGAGAGCCGCTTACAGTGCCCTTCGCGTATCCGTTCTCGACATAGACCCATAGGTTCCGGCCATCGGCGAGGAACATATATTCGGGCGTGTCACCGATGTTCCCGGTTCCGGCCATGCTGACCGCAGAAGTACCCGGATTGAGGCCTGTCTGAAGCGCTGTGGCAGTGCCATTGCGATCCACGCGCCACCACACGTCATCGGAGACGATGAACGACGCGTCGTTGAAGCTCCCAGGTTGCGAATAGACCCCGCGAATAGGCCCGTTTCCAACGTACATGAACCGGCGAAGCCCCGGTCGGGACAGAAGCGCAGCTTGCGACGTCTGATCGGCTGGATTCGTCTCGTAATAGCGGTTGACGAACCGAAGCTCTGGCTCCTTGGCAACGCCACGACGCCAATCGGATCGGCCGAGCGGGATGGCTACCATCAGTTCATCCAGCCCCACCCCGTATTGCGGTAGGGCCAGTAGAGATTGGCGTTATAGACCTGGACCGTGGGCCGCAGCACACCGATGTCCGCAGGAGTGACCACACGCTGCGCATATCGCGCGCGAAGCTGGTTCATTGACCGCTCCATCGCGGTCGCGGTTTCCTGCGTGATCTGGCGCCCGTAACGGGGGTTCAGACGCATCGCTAGCATCGTGATGAACGCGTCGTCATATTCGGGCGGAATGGGCAATTCGCTGTCGGCGGTCAGGCTGTCGATCCTGATCCAGTTGCCCAGATCCGCACGATACAGCCAAGCCCTGCTTTCGCCATCGGTATCGAGGGTGAGGTTTGTTGCGTCCTCGATCCTTCGCCCGTCAGCATCAAGGGTAACCGGATAAGTGGCGAGATTCTGCCCGACGTCGATAAGCGCGAGACGCGCGCCATCATCCGGATACGCGGGCAATATGATCGTTTCGGCCTGGTCATGATGGACGACAAGCCGCACGTTCGAATGCGGTCGCCGCCAGTGAAGCTCGGACCAGAAGGTCGGGCCGCAGAACGTCACCCCGACAACACCGACAGGCCAATCTGCCAGCTTTTCGCCGACTTCATAGCCGAACACAGACGCGACGATCGCGTTCAGCCGCGACAGCGCCTCATTCGACTGTCCCGGCGTCGGCGTGGAGTTCACGCCAATCAGGTTCGACTCCCGGAGAGCCGAGAAGATGATCGCGCTAGCGATAGTCACTGGTCAGTCCAGATTGGCCGCGTGAAGCTCGCGGAGCTTCTCTGTGGTCGCGCCCGCAAAGAACTTGACGCCCTTTGCCTTTAGGTCGGCCGCAAGTCGTGCGCGCTCCGCCTTATCCCCTTCCGGGGCAACCTTCAGCAAATTGGGATCATCGACATAACCCTTGGGCACGTCATCCTCGGAGTCGAATATCGCGCCTTCGGGATGATCCTTGCCCCAGCGCCAGCCGGGAAACTTCTTGATGGTCATGGGGTCAGCCTTTCCGTCAACGGACAGGGGCGCCCCGAAAGACGCCCCTGCTTAGTTCGATCAGGCGAGGCCGCTGCCGCGCGTGCCAAGACGCGGGTCGAGGTTCTCGACGCCGTAGATCACGTCCGCGCGATAAGCGTGCGTGTCGGCGCTACCGTCCGAGAATGCCCACAGACGAATGCTGATGCCCGTTTCCGGGTCAGTGGCATATTCGAACTCGCCGGTGTGCGGACGGGGCGGCTTCACGAACACGTACTGGATCGCCGACTTATGGAAGGCGGCGTTCTGAGTGTACGGCGTGCTGGCCGTGCCCTGGAACGTGATAGCCGCCGAATCCGCAGGCGCCGCGTTGCATGTGGAGAACGCGGTGTTCGTGCGGGCAGTCGTGGTGTCCGATGCATCGGGAATGATGATCGGGAACGACACCGAAATGGTGCCGGTCGCGCCAGCCGCAGTGAAGTCAGACATGACGACGAACTGTTGCAGATAGTTCATCGCCTGATGCGTGCGCGGGTTCACCGCATACACACCCGCGATACTGAACACCTCGCCGGCCTTGATCGTCCAGCCAGTGGTCAGGCCCTTGATGTTGAGGTTCTGAACGTAGGTGTCACGGACTGTCGAGTAATCGACGTTCTGCGACGCGCCGTTGACCTGGATAACGCCCGAAGCCGTACGCGTGCCGGTGGTCAGAGCAAGGACGCTCTGCGACATATACGGCTGGACGGAACCCAGCATCGGCAGACGTGCCCGCTGCAACGCGCTCTTCGTGATGTCATTGTCGAAGAAGTTGTTGCCGGTGAACGAGCCGGCGGTTGCCCACCAGTCATCGACCGCCAGCACCGCGTTGCGATCTGTCTGCGGCACCGCGAGGTTGTCCAGGCGCTTCGGCATCTCGTTGAAGTCGATCGCCGAGTTGATCACCTGACCCGGCGTACCGACCCACTGCGAGAACTTGAGCACCTGAGCCATGCCGTCGCTGTCGATCTGCTGCGCAAGCGCGGCCATCTTGGCGTTGAGCGTGGCGTCTTCCAGCGCGTTATCGACCGACAGGGCACGTTCGAGATCCGAATAGGTGAACCCGATGTGCTTCTGCTTGTCGATCTTGACGGTGGCCGAACCGACCACGACGTCCTGATTCTTGAACGTCGGGCCGTCGCTCACAACGAACGACGGAGGACGCCGAACGGTAAGGGTATCACCGATCTGCATCTTCTTCTGGCCGAATTCCTCGCTGTATTCGGAACTCGTGATCTTGCCCATCACGAGCTGGTTCTTGAGGATCATCAGGAAGGTGTTGGCCACCTTCTGCGTGAGTTTGAACTGATTGGACATTTCCGTAGTACTCCATCAGGCCCACACGGCCGAAGCCGTGGGGCGCAGGGAAAGCGACGTCTCACGACGTGGCATTCGGGTTGTTACTTGCGCTGGTATTTCGCCTCAAAGGCCGCGAAGTCGGAAGTGTCGTCGTCAACCTCGAACTTGCCACCCACGCCGCGCGCCTGATGCGTAGGCGGTGGCGGGGCTTTCGGAGCATCGACCTTGGGGGCCGGCTCTTTCGGCTTGTTCAGGAATCCTCCTTCAATCCGCCCGAGTTCGCGCGCCTGCTCCAGCGGGTGCAGCTTCGCAATGCGGGCCGCCTCTGCATGATTTGACGCCAAATGATAAGCGACATCGGGGCCCACTTCGGAAGCCATGATGCCAAGTGCCATCACCTGAGTGCAGAGCCATTCGCCGCGATCTGCGGACGCCTGGACCTTTTCTGCGTAATCGGGGTACTTCTCGACCGCTTCGGCTACGCGAGCCTCGTGTCCGCGTCGCAGAGCGGCGGCTTCGGCCTGTTCATTGGCCTGCCGCTGCTGTTGGCGGAACTCGTCTCGCGCGTTCCAGCGCGCGTTGTCGGCGATGAAGCGGGCATCCGCCTCACCGTATTCGTAATCATCAGGCTTGGGCTCGGGATCGTCGCCTTCGGCTGGTTTCCCAACTTCGGCCTCCGGCTTCTTCCCTTCGGCTACGCCCTTCCAATACTCCACTTCCCGCGCGCGCTCTTCAGCGACGCGTTCAGCTTCTCGGCGGGCCGCCGTCATTTCGTTCATGCGTTCCTGGACGGAATTGGTTTTGGGCTTGCCGTCGCCGGTTTCGCCCTCGACTGCACCGGTGCCATTTTCCCCGGTTTCGTCTTCATTCGTCACAGTTGCGGGGGCATGAACCCCGGTTTTGCCGAGCGTCTCGGCTTCGAACTGAGCGAAATCCTGCTCAGTGGTCGCGCCTTCTTCAGGAGCGAGCGTGGTATCGGTCATGTTTGCGCTTCCAGAGCGGCCGGCTGCGCGCCGGGGGGCGTGTCGGCTGTTCCGGCTTCATCCCCAAGTGCCGACTCATCGGGGGCCAAACTGTTGATCGTGGTAGCGATGTGACCATGAAGCTTCGCGCGCGCCTCTTCGGCCTGCGCCTCTGCCCGTTCCGCATTGGCGACCGCAGCACGGGCGTCCGCTTCCGCCTTTTCGGCGTTCGCCTGCTCCTTGCGCAATTCGATCTGTGCCATTTGCATGGCGTGCTGCTGTGCCGCCTGTGCGGCTTGCGCCTGCATGGCCGCCATTTGCTGCTGTTGGGCCTGCATCGGATCGGCTTGCGGCTGCGCGCCTTCGGGCCCCTCCGCTCCTTCCGTACCCGCGTCATCGTCTTGCGTCAGTTGCGGAGGAAGGGCTTTCTTCAGCCGTTCAACGAACTCGTCACCGTTCGGAATGTCCTGCGTCGCGACAAGAAGGTCCGGAGCGGCCTGACCGATCAGCGGAACCGCCTGGGCAAGCTGGATGATGCCTTCAGCCGCCTCTACCCGGCGCGTGGTGAACGACGGACCAGTCGTGATCGCGACGTCATACTTTCCCTTTGCCAGGTCGATCGAGTCCGGATGCATCGGGTCGTTTATCCGAACCAGTCGGGCCTCACCGTCCTTGCCGATTACTCGAATGGTTCGTGCCGTATCGTAGACGATCGGGATCAACTGATTGATGACGTCGCCACATTCCTCGATCGCGCTGTTAAGCTCGTCGTGGTACATGATCGTGGCCACGTCGCCTTCGCGCTGGCGGGCCATGATCGCTTTGCCGCTCGTCTCGTTCGACCGGATGCCAAGCGACGCGTCCTGAATGCCCGTCGTGTCCTTGACGTCCTGCGCATTCATCGCGGCTTCGTTGAGTACCGCTGCGGGAAGCGGCGGCGGGTCCATGCGAATTGGTTGAGCGCTGGCATTCTTCGCCCACTTGATGATCGGATCACCAGAGCGATGCGAATTTCTTATCGATTCCTCATAGCCCTCAAAGGCATCCGCTGGCCCAGCCCATTGAGCCTTGGGTGCCATCGCCAGCAATTCAGCCGATGTCGAGCGCCAGTAGTTCTTGAGCCTGGCTGCGTCCTTGCCGAACCGCGTCAGTCCGAACCTGACACGATCGTCGCCAACCATCCCCTCACGTCCGTTGACGCGGAACACTGGCAAGCGGTTGATCGGAAGCTCGTACGGGCCATCAAGGATGGCATGGCCCGTGATCAGGTACATCTGCGCAACACAGCGCGGAGCTACGCGCTTGCGAGGCTTGCCTTGGTCATCGAGATACAGGTTTTCGGCGTATTCAGCTTCGTCCTTATCGGTCACGTCAAGGACCGATCCATCCTTCATCAGGGCGATGGTGCGGTCGCGATAGACCATCCGCCAATATTCAACGATGCGAACGACGTCGTTCGTGAACCATCCGTTCTGACGCAAACGCGTGGACAGCTCCATGCCGAGATCGTCCGGCGTATGGTCGGGCCAACGACGCTCGAACACCTTGCGAGGCATCGTGTCCTGCACGAAACAATGGCGGGCATCGCGGCCAGTCGGATCGACCGACATGCGATCCCAGATCACTGCCAGCGGATTAGCGATTGTCCGGATGAAAATGTCCTGCGTGAACACGTCATCGTCGGCGTAATCCAGCACGACCTTGAAGTTGCCGATCCCGCAAGCCACCTGATTTTCGAGCGCGCGATCGTAAACGCGCTTGGCCTTCGACTGCGCCTCGATATTGCGGATCAGATCGGCACGGACCTCCGCAACGTCCTTGTCGCCATCTTCTTTCGGCAGAACCCGGATAGACGTTTCATTCAGGCGACGATCGCCAATGACCTGGCCAATCGTCTGAGGCAGCGTGTTGATCGAAATGCATGGACGCCCTTGGGCTTCACGCGAGCGGCGAACTACCGGGTCCCACGGGTCCTTGAACACGAACACCAGATCGTCCAGCGCCGCTTCACGGTTCGGGCGATCGTAATCAGTATCGGCCTGGAACTCGGTCCTGGCATGGTCGAGGAACTCTTGCGTTTCCTCATCCGTCATCTTGCCGCCGGAATCAGCGGGGGACGTCGGGCTCTTTTCCTTTTCCTGCAACGACCAGTCGCGTGGAGCGCCTGGATCGTTCGACATCAGGGGAGCACTAGCCATTCTTGGGCACCCCCTCTAAGCGTGTGATCTCAGCCTTGATGGCCTCAACGTTCTCTCCGAACCCTGGCTTTGCCTTGCCTTCGTGATCGGTGCGGGCGTCTAGCTTGCGACGCAGGTCGTCGAGACGGGTATCGGTCATGCGGCCATCCATCCCTGTGATCCTGAGTTAATCTGCGGCGGCGTAGGCGAGGCGACGATAGGGTGTGGCTCTTCATAGGCAACACAGCCGGCGCCGAATGCATCCGCGCTATGGCTTGCCCAATCGTGCTCAGGGCCGAGCCCGATGTCCCGCTTCTCGTCCTTCTTTTCGTGATACCAACCGAGCGCCTTGAGGCCCGGATCGCATTTCGTCTCATCGAACCTCATGCGCGGGAACAGCTCTCTCGCGCGCTCGACACGGTTCATTGCCGCGCCCTTCCCCTGATTGGGGATAACGTGAACCGTGTAGCCTGCGCCTTCGAATGCTGTCCGGTAGCTGACGTCGAATACGCGATCGTTCGTGTCGCCGTCGTGCGGCAGGTAGATCACCGTCTTGTCAGACGTGTAACCTTGGGTGCGCAGCCAGTTGAGATGCGTTGCGATCGGCTGGCCCTGCTGCTCGTAATGATTGACCCAGCGTATTTCGAGCCCGACCCATTGTGCCGCCCAGAACACGAAATTGTCGGCCTTGGCTCCTGTCCCGCCGATGTCCGCGAACAGCCTGATGACCAAATGTGGATCCTCAGGAACGAACCCCACGCGACCGCTGTCCTGCGCATCGATCAGATGCTCGGCGAAATAGGCCCCTTCCATGAGGGTCATGTATTCGCCCTCCCAGATATGACCGTAGAGGTGCGGACGCTCGCTCTTGTCCTTCTGGCGTTTGCGCTCAAGAATGGCGGGGAACCACGGGTTGTCGCGGTAATTCATCACGACGATCTTGGTTCTAGGATCAGTGCTGTTGGCGAAGCGCTTGTTCGTCGCCGACTTCTCGCGCTCCGGGTTCCATGTCACCCAAAGCTCGCTGTCTTCCTCTCGCAGCGTAGGCTCCAGCTTCACCCATGCTTCTTCAGTGACGTTCTCTGCCTCTTCGATCCACGCCAGCAAGATACGCGACATCGACTTGATGCTGTCGATGTTGCGCGACAGTCCGACGAACACATAAGAGACGCGCCCCGACTTGGTGCGTATGTACGTCTCGCCAATATCGAAATGCGCAGCCAGCCAGGGTTCTGACCGGATTGCCGCCTTGACCTCTTCCATCGAAGATTCGGTCAAGCTGTTCTGAAACTGCCGGCCACAGAGGATGATGCCTTCGCGACCCTCGCGATCCCACATATGAGCGCGGACCGCCGTCATCTTGGCGAATGTGCGGCTCTTTGCCGATCCTCGTCCGCCTCTCGCCCCTCTTACGTCTGCCTCTCCTTCGAATACCGGGACGAGTTTGTCCGGTATCTTGATCCTAACCTTCACCGGGGCGAACGCCGATCAACTCGATAGTGGAGACGAGCGCGACCGGGCCGCCATCCTCATCGCCGCTTATGACCGTGCTTGGCTTGCCATAACCTCTGTCGAGAATGGCTGATGCTGCGGCGACCTTTGCGGCCCAAGGTGATTGGGCGTCGTCAATACACGCGACAAAGGTTCCTAGCGCCTTCTCTGTGTACTCTCTTGCCGCTTCCTTGATCGAAGCCGTCGCCTTGTTCGGCACGCCCTTCTGCCTACCTCCACGACGTTCGCCTGGCTTGCTTCCTCTATTGCTACGTTTTGCTACTAGAGCCGTATCGGCCATAAGCCCTCGCTTCCGGCGCGCGAGGAAAGGATCACCTCCTCCCAACAGCCGTGAATGTTACCCGCCGCTCAAACAGCGCCGACCGCGATTGACCACGATGGTTCTAATGCTTGCGTCGGAATGATTGGCGGCGGGATCGGCGATCAGTCGAAAGGGGGCGACCTACGCCGAATGTGATGATGTCATTGCGCCGCAGTCCCGCTATTAGCGGGTGCGACAGGGTGGCTAAGCCATCGCGCAGTCTAAGCCGCTTGAGCGGCAGTGTCCGAATTAGACACGCTCGCCTCTAGCAAATCTTGCGGCAAAAGCCAAGTGGCAATTTCGACACGGAAGTTACTGCCGAATGCGATGATCGCGGATTTGCCGTCGCTTTGCTCGACAACTCCAGAAAGGCCGGCGAATGCTCCATCGTCCAGACGAACATGCGTTCCGATCGGGACGACCTTTCGCTGTTGCTTTCGGTGATCCATGGTCGCTCGATCCTCCGCGTCCTTCAGACTGGAGATATCGCGATCAGACAACACGGGAATGCGGTTTAGGTAACGGAATATCGAGAAGGCCGGATGCGGGCTCATAACTAGCGCACAGATGCGCTGTAGCTCGGCGACATATACTGACTTGACGAACACGAACGTTGGCAGGATCGGCATGGGTGCGTCAACACGATCTCGCGCCCTTCCCTTGCGCTTCGTGATCGTCGCTGTCGGGGTCCAGGCTTCCACGCCACTGTCAGCAAGTGATGATGCCAGCTTGAGTGTGCTTCCTCCCCGCGTGCGAAGGATACACCAACCGTCCGTCGCTCCCCGCCCCTTAGCCATGTGCCCTAATACCTTCCGCCAGAATTGAATTTGTCCGCGATCACGCGGGTACCAGTGATCACCAGCAACGCCATCACGCCAATGAGAATCCATCCCATCGTTTAGATCCTCTCTCGAATGGGGGTGAAATGGCCCCACGAAACGGCGAGACGGTCCGCCCAATATAATACATCGGGAGCCGCTGCCCGCGCTCTCATCGCGTAATTGCGCTTGATGAGTGGCCGGAGGATCAGGCGATAAATCCAGCGCCGCGCTTCCTCTCGATATGCCAGGGTGTAGGGATGGGTCATGCGGCTTTCCGATATTTCTCAAGCACATGATCGGTATATGCGGACGGCGAAGCGGCGGCCTGGGCAAGGCGCTTGGGCATCCATTCGACGGGGTTGCTGATCCCCTTTGCTTGGCAGTCGATAATGGCTGCCAGCACGTCCGCGTCTTGCCGCCCCTTGCGCCAGCTCCCCACAAGGCTACGGGCCTCCTTTGGCCCATGCCCTCGATCGACAAGCAGCGACACGCCTAGGTCAAAGAGAGATTTGAGAATATCTCCAGCGGCGGAGCCCGATACTTTAGTATCGGAATCTCTGGTCTCTGGCTTCTGGGGCTTAACACCCCCCTTAACCCTTTGGTTAACCGACTTACTATTATCCGTTTGTTTTGAAAGTGTTGGATTACCTCCGCGTTTCCCGTTTTTGCGGGCAGTTTCGGCCTTGCGATGATCGCGGGTCATTCGTCGCGAGTAGATTGCGCTGCTGCCCGCGCGTGAGAATACGCCCGCGTCGGAGAGCTCGGCCACTAGGGCTGTCACTTCGTCGGGGAGCGCTCCTACTTGCACGGCGAGTTGCGCGTCGGTCGGGACGTGTCCGCCAATCAGTAGTTGGCCGTATCGCTCGGACCTGTGCATGATCGCGAGCATTTCCATCCATAGGCCACGGGCGGCGAGGCTACATAGGCGCAGCTTTTCGTCGGCCCGCCAATCCTGCGGGTAGAACTTCATCCAAGGCTGTGCTGCCTTAGTCATCACCATCCACGCTTTCCGCCAGCGCGGCGAGTTCGAGTTGCTGAAGATTGTCGATCAGCTTGAGGACATCACCCTCAATGCGAAACCATTCTCCGCTCATCCGCCATTCGCTGAGACGGTGGTGGAGCATCTTCTCCATTTCACGCGTCCCGGGGATCAGCGTTAGAAGCGCCAGATCGTGCGCATTGCCCGTTTGCAGGCGGCGCAGCCGCGCGATCGGGCTACCGGATGTGAAGCCGATCTTGACTGTATCCGTAGCCTGGCAGCCGATGAAATAGATGATGCCGCTCACCCGCGCACCGCCTGAAACTTGGCGTAGAAGTCAGCCACGCCATGGCTGGCGGGGCGCTGGCGGTGCTTGCCGAGAATGATCTCTAGCTTGTTCTCGCACTCTGACAGCGCTTGCTCCCAAGCGACACGCTCGGCGCTCTTGGGCGCGGGCTCGTTCTGACGCAGGTAATATTCGTCACGGAGCAAAAACAACACGACGTCGGCGTCCTGTTCGATCTGCCCGCTTTCCCGAAGGTCCGCCAGATTGGGGCGCTTGTCGGAACGCTTCTCAACGTCGCGGTTGAGCTGGGATAGCGCGATGACAGCGACATCGTTTTCCTTCGCGATGGCTTTGAGCCCACGGCTGATCTCGGAGATTTCCTGGACGCGGCCTTCATGAGCCCGGCTACCTGAGAGAAGCTGGAGGTAGTCCACAACGACAACCTCAAGCGGGATGCCCTTGGCCGCCAATCTGCGCTTGTGCCGGCGGACGACCATCGCAAGGCGACCGATCGTCATATGGGCCACGTCCTCAATCTGGAGAGGAAATTGCGATATGCGCGCGCCGTAGGCGACGGTGCGGTCAATGATCCATTGCGGAACCTGTTCGTCCAGCAACTCGCTAAGGGCGATCGGGCGATGGTCGTCGAACGACAGGTCCGCCATCATGCGGGCGGTCAATTCCTCTGCGCCCATCTCAAGCGAGACGTAGAGCGTGCCCCGACCGTCCATAGCCGTGCCGAGCGACAGAGATAGCGCGACGGCGGTCTTGCCCATGCCAGGGCGCGCAGCTAGCACGACAAGCTGTTTACGGCGAATGCCCCCGGTGAGCTTGTCCAGTGTCGGGACGCGGTTGCAGCGGATGGCGTTGGCCGGTTGACCAAGCGAATTGGCCAGATTGTTGAATGCGTCGCCAATCGAGAGAGATGTTGACGCCTGCCCTGGAGCAAGCGCGCCCACGATCGCGGCGTCTGCTACGTCGGCGATGCTCTCCACGCTGCTCTGTGGATCTGATGCCTTGGCGATGCCTTCGCGCAGACCGTCCGCCAAGCGCCGCTTGCGGGCCTCTCTGGCGATCATCTTGGCGCCATCGGTGGGGCGCATGAGCAACGTCGATGAGGTTGCCATGTCGCGCCAGAAGCGCTGGCCTTCCGCTCCGCTAAATGCCGGCATGTCGGCGATCATCGGGCGGATGGTGATGATATTGGCTGGTCGACCTTGGGCGTACTCAGAGACGACTAGCCCATAGACATGGCCGAATGCGGCTTCCGCGAAGTCCTCCGGATTGAGAATGTCGGCAACCGCATCGATACGCGCATTGTCGTACATCAGGCTCGCAAGCAGGACGTATTCCGCTTCTACGAGCGACTGGCTGGCGGCGGTGGCCGAGACAAGCTGCGTCACGCCGCGTCCTCCGATAAGAAGAGATCGCGCCACTTTGCCCAGGCGCGGGCGGCGGCCATCGAATGCTCAAGATTGGTGGCAAGCTCAGGGTTGTCGAGTTGCTGTGTCGCTAGTTCAGAATACACGCGCCAAGCGGCTTCAACCGGAGTTTCGCCGGCCTGCTGCTTGCTCGCGAAAGGGAGGATAGCGCCCATCGACGATTCTATGCCCCCGACAACTGGGTGCAAGCAACTGTGGATAATCGCTTATCCTCATCAAACAGGATAAGCCGTTGAAAATGCTCGCTGTGGATAGTGTGGATCGCGGAGGTCATACTGCCTCTCCGATCTCGACCACGACCCTGCCGAGCTTCACGGGCTCGCCGAAATAGTAGACGGGTAGAAAGCGACTATCGTTGACATTCAAAGCTGACGCGATGCCGTCGAAATATGGCTTCATGCGGTTCGGGAAATTGACCCGATCGCCGCGCCGGTTGGGCGGATAGAACGCCACGATCACACGAATATCGCCCGTTGCCGGTATAACGATATCACGCACCTCCAGCGTGGCCAGGCGCGCCCACTCGCGATGCTTGGCGGTGATTGCCGCCTTTGATCGCCAATGACCCTTAGCGTGGCCTGAGAGCGATGCTGGGGGGAAAGGAAGCTCGATCACCCCTGCCCCCACATGGTTGCCTTGGAGTTCCAGACGGACAAGCTGGGATGCTTGGTATTGACCGGAACGGGTTGCAGGCATTCTACTGTCATCGCCTTGCCGACGATGCGAATGAGGGCCGGTGCCGCAACACGCCGCTTCGGGATGTCAGCGTAAACCTTCATGCCCGCGCCCTCCCCTTCAAGGCAGCCTCGCGGCGCTCAAGGTAACGCTTGTGCTCGTAGCTGGAGAGCGTTTGCTGAACCAACTCGTCCAAGCGCTTCATGGCTTTGCGTTGGCGATAGGAGGCTATGAGATGGGAGATCATGCTGCTGCCTTTCGCGCTTCAATCTTGGCGATCTGCGCATCGATCTCGCGACGGGCGCGGCGAAGGTCCGGCAGGTAGCCGAGTTGCTCCTTGAGCGTTTCGATGGCCCCGGCTTCCGACGATGGCGACCGAGCCGACACGACCTTGTGTGTGGCGATCGTCAGCACTGGCAGAATGTCACCGTCACTCTCATGCTCAAAGGCCACGACACGACCGCCAATTAGCTTGGCATAGGGGTCCAGCGTGCAAGGGCCGTATGCCTCGCCTAGCCGCTTGAGGTAGATCGGATTGAGGTCCGCCTTCTTGTTCGCAGCATTGCTGACAGTGCCCAGCGAAACATCGATCGTCTCGCTGATCTCCTGGAGCGTGACACGGTGATCCGTCTGAATATTCCAGAGAATCTCGGCTACCGCACTGCGGTAAAGCGCTTGTTCCTCGACCGCGTTGACGCGCAATACGTTACGTTCGCGCATCGTTATTGCCCTCCCTCATGGAAGACGCCCAACCGACTATTGATCCTGTCCCGTTGAGCGCGGTGGTAGCGCGCGTTCTGGAAGGCATCCGCAAGCTCGATGAGCCCGTAGACGCCGCCCAGCACGAAGGCCGTGCCGAAGACGCCAATGACGATCGCCCAAAAGTCGAAGTTGTCAGCCATCAGGCTTCTCCCGGCGTTACTGCGGACAAATGCGGGAGCCCGGCATCATGAGCGAGGATGCGTGCAGCAATCGCAGCGTGGCGCTCGTCGGCGCTGCTACCGATCTCGGCATCCGGCGGGATGATGCCCACCAAGTCGCTGGGAGCCCGTCGCGGCAGCCATTCGTAAACGCGGTCGTTCGGGGCGCGTTCGTCGATAATGAACAAACGCACGCGTTCGTCTCCGAACACGCCATAGGAAATGTCGCCGTCTTCATCGAAGCGCACGACAACGGTGCCGACAATATCGCTCATGCGGAGGCTTCCCAATGCTGAGTGACACAAAGACCGGCGGGGTGTTGGAAAGGGGGTGGGCACACCCCGCCGGGAGTGACGGAAGCCGGTGCTGCCGGGCTGCCGTTATGGGTCATGCTGCGGCTCGATATTCGCGCATGAATTGCATCACGCGGCTCGCCGTCCGGAGTGTGAGCGATCTGCCGGCGCGAAGATTTCCGATCAGATTAGCGTCGCCGATAGCGAGCCTACCGAAGGTGGTTTCCTTGACTTCGTGCTGGGCACAGAATGCGGCGATTTCGCGCAACACATCCGTGTCGGTGATCATTTGCTCTGCCATGCGGATTCTATAGTCGGATGTTTCCAACTTCGCAAGTAGGAAACTTCTGCGTACCACTTTCCAATGTCGCGTGGGATATGTCCGACGTGGCAGACACTCAGGAATTGCGGGGGCAAAAGCTCTACGAGGCGCTGATGGCGCTGAAGCCGGCCGAGCTGGTAGAGACAGAATGGGCAATAAACGCCGGACTGAATCGCGCCTTCTTCACTAACTTGAAGGCAAAAGACACGAGCCCACGCTCAGACAACCTGGCAAAGCTGCTGGCTTATATTGGCAAAAGCCAAGCTGACCTAGGTATGCCCGCGTCCACAGCGGCACCTTTCCGCATGGAAGGGGCTTCAGCGGCGCGGATGCGCGCCGATGTTCCGGTATATGGCACGGCGCTGGGCTCCGATCAGATATTTGACGGCGAACATATTGAGCAGACGATGCTTTATAGCGACGAGGTAATCGGGCATTTGAAGCGTCCGGTTTTGCTCGACGGTCGCGCTGATATTTATGGAGTTTACGTCCAAGGGTCCTCCATGGCCCCGCGTTTCCGCGATGGTGAAACGGCTTTTGTAGAAGGGAAGCGACCCGCGAGTGTGGGCGATGATGTGGTTGTGTATCTAGTTTCCCCAGACAGGGAGGGCGAAGACCAGTTTCACGCTGTGCTGATCAAGACGCTGGTGCGGAAGTCCGCCTCCTATATCGAGCTTGAACAATATAATCCGCCCATCACATTCAAGGTTGATCGCAAGGCTGTTCGCCAGATTGACCGCGTTATTCCTTGGAGCGAATTGGTTGCATGACCCCATCGGAGCGCTTCATCCTTAGCGCTCTAGGTGTGGCGATCTTGGCTGTCATAGGCATGGCTGCCCTAGGCGAACTAATGGCGTTTGGGCTTAGCGCTCTTGCCTATATTCTTGATGCTGTGTTCGATTTGCGCTGGCCGAGCGTACACGGCCTTGCCTCCTACTGGGCGACTAACCAGAAATTCCAAGCCATGATCGTCGTCGTGCCGATATTCTTCATTGGCCTGCTTATATGGGGCTTCATAAAGACGCGAGAGGGACAGTGGATCATGGGCCGTATTTTCCGGATCGTTATTTGGCCGAAGACGGAGAACGAGAAATCGTCGGCCATAGTGAGGCTGGGACGTGTCTGGCACTGGCTTGCGGCGCTGGTCGCTGCCGGGTCCTTCGGACTAGGATGCCTCATCGCTTGGCATGAGGAGAACGGCTTCCCCGCCCTTATCGCTGGCATCGGGGCCGGGCTTCTTATCCTGCTGGTCGGGCGCGCAGGCCGCTATATTCTGTCCAACGAATAAGTTAGTTCTTTCCAACTTTCCGTTTGACACGTTGGAAATGTCCTACTAGAACCCCCTTCAACACGATCAGAGTGTTGGAGGCGGAATATGGTTCAGGATATTTCAGGGCGCGCCCTTCGGGAAGCTGCTCTATCGGCTTCGCCGACCGCGCCTGTAGTCGCGGCCCTGCCGGGTAACGATCAGCCGCGCGTCGCTGCCGAAAACGAGAACGACGAACCTGCGTCAGGCTTCTTCCCGTCGATTAACCAGTTCCGCAGCACGGTGAAGGCTGAGCGCGATTGGGCCGCCTATCACAACGTTGCGCCGCGCAAGCGCGTGTTCGTCGGCACGGTGAAGCTGCACGGAACGAACGCCGGGATTTCGCTGCTTGATGGCCAGATCGTCTATCGGAGCCGCACCCGTGAAATCACGCCAGACGATGATAACAGCGGGTTCGCTCGGCATATGAGCGCGCATGAAGCTGCGCTGCGTGAAATGCTGTCCGCCATCGGCGACGATGTTTCTATCTTTGGTGAATGGTGCGGTGCGGGCGTTCAATCAAGCGTCGGCATTTCCGCCGAGCAGAAGTTGTTCGTTACATTTGCCCTGCGCATCAACGGGGATTGGGTTTTCACCAAGTCGCTGCCCTCCCTCCCCGATGCGCGGATTTTCAACGTTTTCGACTTCCCACATTGGGAACTGGAAATAGACTTCGACAAGCCTGAGCAGGCTCAAAACGAACTCGTCTCGCTAACGGAAGCTGTTGAAGCGGAGTGCCCCGTTGCCAAGGCCTTCGGTCATTGCGGCATCGGCGAAGGCATCGTCTGGACGCCGGCAGATGGTGACCGCGACAGCCGGTATTGGTTCAAGGTCAAGGGCGAGAAGCATTCGGCCAGCAAGGTTAAGGTCCTTGCTGCCGTGGACGTTGAGCGCTTTCGCCAGCGTGACGAGCTTATCGCGGCGATCGTTACCGAGAACCGTCTGCGCCAGGGTCTCGATATTCACGTCAATGAGTTCGGCCGTGAGATCGATATTCGCTTTATCGGCGACTATCTGCGCTGGGTTTTCAATGATGTTGCGAAAGAAGAGGCGGACATGATTGCCGCATCTGGTTTCGAGCAAAAGGAACTCGGCAAAGGAATCTCTGACATTGCGAAGCGGTTTTACATCGCTGCCGTGAACGAGGTCGCTTCGGCATGACCACTCCCTCCATACAAGAACCCGGAAACCAAGGGTTTAGCGCTCCGCAAGCGGACGGGCTCTCGCCTACGGTCGAGCCAGTTCCCGTCTCGCCGATTCGCGCTTCGATCCCTAGCGCGTTCACGCACGACTGGCGTGGAGAGGTATCTGTAGCCGCGACAGAGCATAGCGTGTCTCGCGATGCGCTTAATGCCGCGATCTTCGCCTGGGTGATGAAGATGACCCGGTGGGAGGCTGTCGATACCGACGAAGTTCTCAAGGGTTTTGCGCGCGAGCAACAGGCCCGCATGGGGATGGCGATGGCAATGGGCGCTGCCCTTGCTGCCGCGCAAGGTTCGGCAGCATGAACGCCCCCGCCAACATCACAGCGCATCCATCCCTTCGCTGGTGCCCCACATGCAACGACACCGTTGTTCCTGACGAGCAAGGTCTGTGCGGAGGGTGTGACGGGATCGTGGATCTCGTTCTCTGGCAGGAAACAGAGGAAGCATGGGCTTCTGATGCTCGCGCAATGGAATGTGCGGAGCCAGCCGACCCCTTCTTTGCGTCCGATCGGGCGCTCAACCGTGGATATGGGAGAGTTTGATGGGAGCGCCTGGAACAACGCCGGGGCCATGGGCTCTCGGCAAGCAACGTAAATTTCGCGTCGGTATCGACGGGAAGGAATGGACCGATCTGGCTAAGGTCGTTGTTCGCATGGACGGTCATGTCGACGGCATTGCGATCGATAGCCCAGACGGGCGAGCGAATGCGTACCAAATCGCTGCGTCACCGGACCTGTATGACGCGTTGGATCGAATGGTTCGCGTTTACGGTCTCGATATGAACGCATGCGAGCCAAACTTGTACGATGCCGCGAGCGCCGCCCTCGCCAAAGCTAGGGGCGAGTCATGATCCCCCTCCCCGAGATCAAGGTAACCGACAAGACCATTCCTGTTCTGGAAAGCTTGGGGGTGTGCCTGAATAGGATGATTGAACTTCAGATGGAAGCATATCCAGATTTTTGGGGTGACGTTTCCCGCCGCGAGGAAGCGGAGAAGTTTCTTTATGGAGGTGTGAGGTGAACGAATACTTGGCGAATGCTTCGCACCGCGCTTTCGTGCCTTCGGCATCGAACCCCGCTTCGCGTGTTTCGACCCTCCGGGCTTCAATCGACTTTCGCTGGGAGAATTACAATGGGTGAGGACTTCCTTACGCAGCTTCGGCGCGTGAACACCGAACGCTATGAAGCGTGGGCGGTACAACCGCTGATGGAATGCGCCCACTGTGGCAGATCTATGGCGGGAGCGAAGCAAGTCGGCTCAACGCACTGCAACGCGCCCTTCAGCCCGCAGCCGCACAGTTTCACGAAAGAGCACCCGACTCTCACCGTCAGCAACGATGCCGGGATGATGTTCGATGCATTGGAGCTTGGTGGCGAGGTGGGAGAGTTGCTGAACGTCGTTAAGAAATTGGAGCGCGAAGAGCGTGGATGGCGCGGCTCCCGCGCAACCACTCAAGACTTTGCTGATGAGTGCGGAGACGTGCTCATTTGCCTCGATAAGTTAGCTCGTCGCCTGGGAGTTGACCTAGCGGAGGCGACTGCACGCAAGTTCAATGCGACCAGCGAAAAGCAGGGATTCCCCCATAAGCTCGCGTCAGCGGCAGGCGCCGGCACGGCTGAGACACGGAACGTGGCTCAGGCCGAAGGCCGCCAGAGCGGTGCGCAAAGCGCAGACGCCCAAACAACCCCATCGGAGAACCCCTCATGACAACCAAGGTGATCCAAGCGGATAGAGAATCCCTGATCATCGCCCGGCAGATTTGCGCGGATCATGACCCTGGTAAGGCTTATCAATATCTCGAAGGTCAGCGTGACGATTACATGCCGATGACGGCTGTACTCGCGGTCCTCGCCTCTCATGCTGATCCGTTGAGAAGGGCTCTGGAGCCCTTTGCCAAACGCTGCCGTGAAACGGTCAGGCATGACGACGATGACAATGCTGGCGTGACGGTTCGCATCAAGCACCTTCGGGCAGCTCTTGCCGCCCTTAGTAGTGGGGAGAACAACAATGGCGATTGAGCCGACGAGCGCGATAGCCAAGCGCGAAGAAGCCCCGATCGATTATGCTGGCGGATTGCTGGCGGTGATCGAGCGCGCGGCCCGCGACCCGTCTGTCGATATCGACAAGATGGAGCGCCTTCTAGCGATGCAAGAGCGTGTGCAGCAAGGCCGCGCAAAGCAGGCTTTCACGGAAGCCAAGATCGCGATGCGTCCCGAGCTGCCGGAAGTGACCATGAAGGGTCATATCATCATTCGCGACAAGCAGACGAACGTGATTACCCAGGATACGCCGTTCGCGCGGTTCGAGGATATCCACGATGCCGTTGTCCCGGTGCTGTCGCGCCACGGCTTCGACCTGAAATTCCGCAACGGTCTATCGGCTGACGGCAAGGTTCAGGTCACGACGATCCTGACCCATATCGACGGCCACGAGGAAACGACCGACTTTGTTCTGCCGCACGATAGCAGCGGAAGCAAGAACAGTGTTCAGGCGGTCGGGTCCAGCACGTCCTACGGCAAGCGCTACGGCACGCTGGCAATCCTGAATATCAAGGTGGCCGGCGAGGATGACGACGGCGAAAAGGCGTCCTACAAGGACACAGAGGGCGTCCCGCTGTCCCGCACGAAGCTGGACGGCCCGCACGCGAGCAAGACCGCTCTGAAGTCGGCGATCCAGGCTATCCGCGTCAAGGTCCAGCAAGCAACCACAGTAGCCGAGATCAACGCCCTGCTGAAGGCAGAGCGACCAACGATCGACCAGGCCGAGCGCGATTGGACCTCGCTTCTCACCGGCGATCCGCGCGTTCCCGAAGATGTTGGGTTGCGCGGCGACGTGGAAGCGCGGCGCGAGTACCTGAAGCGCGACGACGGCATGTTCGCTGGGATGATCGCATCCATGCGGCAAACCACGACACTGAAGGCGCTAGCGGCATGGCGCGCGGCAAACGAGGAAATGGTGGACGCGCTGGACGGCGCGGAAGGCCGCCAGTTCGAGCGCGCTTGGGAAGAGCATGAAGCTCAACTCACCGCCAACAAACCCACCCCTTTTAACGCAGGATAAATCATGGCCGCTAGTCTCAACAAAGTTACGCTCATCGGCGCGCTTGGCCGCGACCCTGAAAGCCGCTCGTTTCAGAACGGCGGCAAGGTTGTCGAGCTTCGGATTGCGACTTCTGAGACGTGGAAGGATCGTAATTCGGGCGAGAAAAAGGAGCGCACAGAATGGCATACGGTCAAGCTATTCAGCGAGGGCCTTGCCAACGTCGCCGAGCGCTACCTGCGCAAAGGATCTAAGGTCTATATCGAGGGACAGCTTCAGACCCGTAAATGGCAGGATCAAGACGGCAAGGACCGGTATTCAACCGAAGTCGTATTGCAGGGCTACGACGCCAAGCTTTTGATGCTGGATGGCCCTCAGGGCGGGGGCGGTCGTCAGGTCGATAGGCCTGCAAGCCAGGAACAAACAACCTCATATCCATCCGGATCGTTTGACGATGATCTAGATTCCGAAGTTCCTTTTTAGAAATGGCCGAGATCTGGAAACCAGTGCCCAGCTATCCAGGCTTGATGGCAAGTAGCGAAGGGCGGCTATTGCTGCCGCCGGGCTACGCTCCACTGCCTAATGGCGGCTACCGAACGTACTTGCCGCAGCCGATTTTCGGATCGGTGAACCGGGCTAGCGTCCATGCGCGTCACGTTTATCGCGGCGTGTGGGTGCGTAAGTACGGCAACATCAAGGTTCATAGGGCAGTGTGCGAGGCATTTCATGGGCCTAGCCCATTCGATGGGGCGGTCGTCATCCATCTAGACGAAGACGCCCTGAATAACCGCCCCTCGAATTTGAAATGGGGCACGCAGAAGGAAAACCTCAACGCCCCTGGATTCCGTGCGCAGTGCCGCGCGCGCGTAGGCGAGAGATCGCCTCGCGCCATCTGGCGGGCTCGCGGCGAGGCTGCTGGACAATGACCTATCTCGGCCCAGCATCCCTGCGCTCGCGCTTCAAGAAGGCTCCCCGGCCTGACTGGAAGGTGGCTGACAGCTATTTGAAGTGGCTGCGCGGCAGGCCGTGCTATCTGGCCGACCATCGCGCGGGCGGTTGTGGCCTTGGCGATCCGCCACGTCGCGCGCCAATCGAGGCAGCGCATGTGGACTGCGCGGGTGGCAAGGGCATGTCGACCCGCGTTGCTGACTCGCACGCTATCCCGCTCTGCCAGCGCCACCATGACGAGCAGCACGGTAAGATCGGTGCATTCAGCCAGCGCGGCGGATGGGCGACGTTCCAGATCAAGTACGGCTTCAACGCTGTCGAGGTTGCGAACGCCTATTGGAAAGCATGGCCTGGCCGGGCGAAATGGGAGGCTGAACGTGGCTGATACTAGCAGAGAAGCCGCCACATCCAGCGCAATAAAGCATCTGAATGCTGCTGTTCGCACGGCTTGGGCGCGCAATGAGGCTGCGACAATGGCGCATATGACCACAGCGATGAACTTGCTGAAGACGGCAGGATGGAAGTTCGGCGAATGAACGGCCAAACCATCATCCTGAGAAGCGATGGCGACCGTGCCAATGCGCGGGCCCTGATAACCGCTGCCCCGCACAACGCGGTCTGCAACATCACCGCGCCGCGCCGGACGAACGACCAGAACGCGCGCTTTTGGGCGCTTCTCAGTGATGTCTCGCGCTCAAAGCCCGGCGGTCGATCGATGACACCCGAACGCTGGAAGGCTGTCTTCATGCAGTCGTTCGGCCATCAGGTGCAGTTCGAGAACGATCTAGAGGGCAGGCCCTTTCCCATCGGCCACTCCAGCTCGCGCCTAAGCAAGCAGGACATGTCCGACATGATGGAATTTATCTCGGCTTGGGGATCTGAACACGGCGTCGTCTGGTCGGAGCCCAAGCAATGACTTCGAAGCGCAGCAATACCGCTAGCGCCAAGGGCCGGGATATCGCCCCCGGTGTTCCGGCCCAGAAAGGTTTGTAAGATGACAGTTCATCGTATCGAAACAACGTCGGCCGAGTTTGCACGTTCAAAATATCCGAACGCAGCCATTCTCCGCCCGATCATGAATTACGTGTTGGTGTTCGATCGCGTCGATGATGCTTTCGGGCATGAGACTTCGCGACCGGCGCAGAACGGGAGCAGGCAATGACCGCCCTCCACACCCGCATCGCTAATTTCGAGCATGAAGCCCACGTCCTAGCCGTTCGCCGGCAGATGCTTGCCCTAGATCCTCTCGCCAATGAACGCTGGCTCCGTCGAGCAAAAGCCTATCCCAGGTTACAGAGGATCAAGCGGAGGGCGGGGTTGTGACGGACATCATTGACTTGACTGGCGAGCGCAACAAGCGCGCGCCGCCGGACTCTGAGTTCGCTCGCCAAGACGAATACGGGCGTCCGCTTTATGTGTTTCTGCTCTCCTACGAAATGGACGGCCATCCCTATGGGACAGAAGTATGGGCATATGACTTCGCCGATGCAGAGTCGCGCGTTGCTGGCATGAAGGCCTCGCTCAAAGTTGATGGCCAACTGTTTGAACAGGTGCCGGCATGACAGAGCACGCATACATTCTCCAGGTTCCAGTCGCCAAGAATCACCATGTAACCATCGTGTCGAACAAGCCGATGGAGGCGCGGCATTTCGACATGCTTGATCGATACCTAGCGCTACAGCGACAGATGCTCTGTGAGGATGATGCTGAGGAAGCGGACGCCACCCCTCCCCCCAAGGACATTCAGGGATGACAGCGCCCTACTGGCCTCGATCGATGAAGCGCGCCAAGGCGGCGGCGTACTGCGATTTGACACCGCCGAAGTTTTTGGCGGAAGTCTACGCAGGACGCTTGCCTATGCCTATCGAGCTTGGCGGTGAGGACCATTGGGACCGAACGCAACTCGACAAGTATCTTGACGAGCTAGCCGGCGGGATCGGCGATTGGCGAAGGGAGCAGCCGGGCCTTGCCGCATAAACTCCCCAAGCATGTAAAGCTGGTCCGGTCGAAGGGCCACGACTATTACTATTACGACACCGGTAAGAAGGCTGACGGTAAGCGCGTCTACACTCGTCTGCCTGATCTACGCGACCCGAAGTTTGGTGGCGCGCTGGCGGCATGTGATGGGCACCGGAGGCGCGGAGTCACCGAAATCGTCAAGGTGCCCAAGCTGATCGACCTATACCAAAAGAGCCCGATGTATCGCGACCTGAAGCCGGGCTCGCGCAAGGTCTACGATATCGCACTGGCCAAACTAGAGCGCTTGCTGCCGACCGCGCCAGTCGCCGCGATCACCACAGTCGATATGCAACGGCTGTTCGATGGCATGGGCGAGACACCCGGCGCCGCCAATTCCTTCCTAGGCGTCTGTGGCGCGCTGTTCAAATGGGCCAAGCCTCGCGGCTATGTCGCGAGCAACCCCGTGGTAGGCATCGTTCCGTTCAAGCTTGGCGAGCATGTGCCGTGGCCGAAGCCGATACTGAAAGCCGCGCTGGCGTCAGATGACGCTAAGGTCCGCCTGCTAGTTCACTTGCTCTATTACACCGCCCAGCGGCTCAACGACACGCTATCGATGCGCTGGAGCGATATCGAGGATGGCCGGCTGATCGTGCGCCAGGACAAGACCGATAAGCTGCTGTCGATCCCGCTGCATGAGGATCTAGCGGCCGAACTGGCGAAGACTCCGCGCAAAGGGCTGCTTATCGCGGTAACCGATCGCGGACGGCGCTACGATGAAGACACTGCCCGCGACCTGCTCAAGGCATTCTGCGCCGAACACGGCGTCAAGCGCGTGCCCCATGGCTTGCGCAAAAACGCCGTCATTGCCCTTCTTGAGGCCGGGTGTAGCTCTCCTGAAGCGGCGGCTATTTCCGGCCAGTCTCTCCGGGTCGTGGAGCACTACGCTAAAGAGCGGGACCAATCCCTGATGGCCGATAGCGCCGTTCTTAAATGGCAGGGAACGACTCATGAACGTTCAAACCGTGGAAAACCACACAAGAAAGGGAGCGGAAAGCCTTGACACCGGGTAAAAGAGACGTTTACCCGGCGCGAATTGTCACACCAAAGAGCAGCACGGGAGCATCGGGCTCGGAAATCTGCACGCTACCGCCGCCATCGCTGACCAAGGAATGGATCAGATAGGCCGCCGCCGCGCGTGGCGTGATGGCCGTATCGCCCTGTTCGCCGAGCAACGTCGTGCGCAATTCCTGATCGAGCACCAGCCGCGGGCCCTCCGCGCGCACCACGATCTCGATATTGCCCGCATTCTCCTCTGCGCCGATGTCGAGCTGGCCGCCGCGCACCAGCGCGTCGCCGGCGATCAGCGCCAGGTTGAGCAACACCTTGGTCGCGGGTTTGGGCAAGGTCGCTTCCTCGACCATCCAGCCGATCGACAATTTGGCATTGTCGCTGAATAACCCCTCGATCGCCGAGCGCGTCTCGCGCGTATCGACCGTCTCGCCGAACCCACCCGCCGCGCCGAAGGCGAGCCGGAAGAATTTGAGCTTGTTGGCCGACGCTCGCGCGCTTTCGTTGAGCAGTTCGAGGCATCGCGCGCGCATTTCCGGATCATGCTCGTCGGCAAGCAATTCGAGCCCGTTGTTGAGCGCCCCTACCGGGCTGAGAAGATCGTGGCAGAGACGCGAGCAGAGCAGGCTGGCGAAGTCGACCGAGGTCATGGTCATTAGGGGCGTTTCTTTCGTTTTCGTTGGCGGCGTTTTGGCCCAGCGGAACGCGGCCTGCAACACCTCTTCCGCCAACACGGGCATCACCATGAGTCCGCCTGGAATCTATTTGGACTATCGCAACCGAACTCCGAGCTGATCGGTTTCGATCCGCTTACCGATCCGCAAATCGAATCTCACCGGGTCGAACCTCCCGCGAACCTCGCCATTCTCCACCGCGCGCCACAACAGCGCGCTCTCCCGCCCGGCGATCAACCACAATTTGCCGTCTGGCGCCGCCATCGCGGCGTCCCGCTCGGAGGGGGTCGAGGGGCCCTGAGGGTGCGTGTGAAAGTAACCCAAGACCTGCAATGCGCCCTTGCGACGTGCGTTACGGTAGGCCGCAATCAGCGCGGCCGGGTCTATCTCGAACGTCGTGAAGGGATCGGCGGCGACGTTGGCCGTGTGATCAATCCTCGTCACGCGATGCCCTCTGCCGAGCAGGATCCCACATTTCTCATCGGGCGGACCATATTGCCCATTGATAAGCGATGCGATCCAGACCGAGCGTAAAACGCGTAGCAACGGCGCACTTGAAATTTCCGGCCTCATTCCCATCTCCCTACACGAATGGTTCCGGGGGTTTCCATCTTCGAAGCAGTGGTTTCGGGCGCGGCCAAAGGCTGGCGGCTCGATCGGGCGCTGGCAGATGCCGTGCCCACATTGTCACGCGAGCGGCTGAAAGCGCTCATCTCGTCGGGCGCGGTCAGCGATCCGTCGGGCGTGTTGATGCGCGACCCCGCCCGCAAGCTCCTTGGTGGCGAAACCTTCACCGTCACCGTGCCCATTCCCCGACCGGCGCATAACGAAGCCCAGGACATCCCGCTCGACATCGCGTTCGAGGACGAGCATCTGATCGTGATCGACAAGCCTGCCGGGCTTGTCGTCCATCCCGCCGCCGGCAATTTCGACGGTACGTTGGTCAATGCTCTGCTCCATCATTGCGGTGGCAGCCTGTCGGGGATCGGCGGCGTCGCGCGGCCCGGGATCGTCCATCGCATCGACAAGGACACGTCGGGGCTGATGGTCGCGGCCAAGACCGATCGCGCCCATGAAGGCCTCGCCAAGCAGTTCGCCGACCATTCGATCGATCGACGCTATCGCGCNTTGGTCTCGGGTCANCTGACGACCGCCAGCGGCACGATTGACGCGCCGCTCGCGCGCAGTCCACAGAACCGCAAGAAGGTCGCGATCGTTCGCACCGGCAAGCGCGCGGTGACGCATTGGCGCAAGCTCAAGAGCTTGCACGAAGCCGATCTGGTCGAGTGCAAGCTTGAGACCGGCCGCACCCATCAGGTGCGCGTGCACATGGCGTCGATCGGTCACCCCTTGATTGGAGACCCGGTTTATGGTAGAACAAAACAGGTTCACAGGAAGGTTTTGGAAACCCTGAATTTCCGCCGCCAGGCGTTGCACGCGGCGCATCTCGGGTTCATCCACCCCATCACAAGAAACGCTTTGTCGTTCGATAG
>JGI24737J22298_10000032_pt1 | contig 41558 bp, 44 predicted proteins | sample KBSCornC3_FD_22298 | JGI IMG/M metagenome (IMG submission 22298) | reverse complement strand
TTGATTTTTTCAATAATTGCCGTCGTTGATCTGCTGATGGGATTCTCTACCACAACGACATCTATGTCTGGCATATCGCGTTGCCAATCTGAAATAACTGCCGGACCCCAGTCAGGGCCGAGCGCCACCACATCTGGATTCAAAGCTTTTGCCGTATTGAGGCCAGACATATAAAGATCGCCTGCAGCTCCGATTAACGCATAATCAACCGGCTTGAGGCTCGCTACCATAAGTACCCTGTCTGCTGCCGGTACTATAGGCCGCTCGTTGCCTTTATGCGCCCGCACCTGCTCATCGTTTTTTAGGGTAACGACGAGCACGTCCCCGTAAGCTTTGGCGGCGTGCAAGTATGTTACATGTGCGGGATGAAGTATATCAAAGGTGCCTAGCGCTAGGACGATTCGTTTACTCCGGTGTGCTTTTCTGACCTCAGATAGTTTACTGAATGTGGTAACCATACACCGAGCATAACTGGCAAACGCGCTATTTGCCAGTATAATCAACGATATGAATACAGACGCAAAAATACAGCACTGGGATAACATGTACGAAATGCCTTTGGAAAATATTCCTTGGGAAATCACCGAACCACCGAAAGAACTTGTCGAAGTCGTTACGTCCGGCCAGGTCAAAGGCGAAAAAGCACTGGATATCGCTTGCGGCACGGGAAATTACAGTTTTTGGCTGGCAGAACATGGCTTTAGCGATGTCTTAGGTGTCGATTTTTCGGAGAAAGCACTGGATATTGCCCACGAACACAATAAACGATTACAGCTACCGGTACGCTTTGCATTTGCCGACGTTACAAAAATTGAGGAAACCCTTAAGGGCGAACAATTTGACTTTATTTTGGACTACAGCATCCTCCACCACCTAGAACCCAGTGTGACCGCCAGTTACGCTCAGCAGTGTACTAACCTGCTAAAACCGGGCGGCAAGCTGCTACTTGTTTGCTATTCCGAAAAGGATGGATATGCCAGCGGCGACAACGCGGCTACCGGCACATACGGCAACACGATGTTCTACCGTACGGCGGATGAAATCAGGGCAGCCTACAAAGGCCTAAAAGAAGTCTTTTATAAAGAAACCGCCCTTGGTAAACGGCTGCACCATATGGCCCACTGCTTTTTATTTGAAAAAGCCATGTAGCATATAGCATGAAAGCAAAGCCCTCCGCTCCCGTTGGCGCCAGCCTGGTCATCGTATCATCGTTTTTCTATGCCAGTTACGGCATTTGGACAAAGCTTATGGGCGATTTTTTCCAAGGCTATACGGCTTCGGCACTGCGGAGCATATTGGTCCTGCTGCTGCTTTTGCCTATTGCGGTGGCCTGTCGTCAGTTGCAGCCTATTGACTGGCGCAAAAACGGGATCTATATCGGGGGAATGTTCGTAGCTTCGTTATTTACCTGGGGGCCACTGTATTATGCGGTCCTCCATGCTGGTGTCGGCATCAGTTTATCTATCGCCTACGCCAGTATCATTATCGGGTCTTTCGTATTCGGCAAACTATTTGCCCGCGAACGTTTTACTAAGGATAAAGCCATTGCCGCATGCCTGGGCATTATCGGGCTGGCGCTTATCTTTACGCCCTCTACAGCACATTTTGGCTGGCTGGCTTTGGTCGGAGCACTCGTGAGTGGTTTGTCATCAGGGGCCAACACGGTACTTGCCAAACAGATACGCTACAACAGCACGCAGTCGACAATCGTATTATGGGTGGCTTCTGTCGCTGCTAACATTATTATGGCGCTTGTCCTAAACGAGCATCTACCCGATATCGGCTGGCATATTGAGTGGGTATACCTGGTACTTTTTGCGGTGGCATCGGTCATTGCCTCATGGGCACTGGTACGGGGTGTCAAGCTGATAGACGCCGGTGCTGCCGGCATCTTAGGGCTATTGGAAATCGTCTTTGGTGTGCTTTTCGGGATGGTGTTGTTCCACGAACATCCAAGTGCGGCCGCGATGATTGGTGTGGCCGTCATTATCCTGGCGGCTGCTATCCCTTACGTAAAAGACTACAACACCAAACGCGGCACGCTTGGTTAGCTGTATGGTCTAAAACTGATATGGTTCTATGTCGTTAAAGCCAGGACTTTTTTAAATAATTGAGGTGCTGTCTGCTGGCCTCTCTTAGTGGTCATATCAACTGCCATCATATCCTGGTATAGGCTAGGGACAAGCGTGTTTAACCGACCTTCCATCTCTTCAAGAGCTTCGTACGTATGGCGGGCACCCAGTAGCGCCGGGAAAAGGTTTGGATCTTTACCGATCAGGTGGTCAAATATCAGGGCGCCGATCAGTCCCTGTGCAAATGCCTTATGTGGCTCCTCTGACTCGCTACTTCTAGTCCAATATCCATACTTATCCGCTAGTCCCGGCTTGTCCGGGTGAAGCCTACCGGCAAAACCCTCAGGTCTATCCAGCTGTTCCACCACATATATTCCTCGTATCAGTTCCCCCAAACCCTCTTCAGGAAGCACGCCCTGTAATGTACCATCAGGGCTTCTAACAATAAAGCCGGCGCGTTCGTGTTCGGCCCATACATCTATCATTTCCTCCTCTGGTGTGCTGTAGGCATTATATGATGCGACGCCCAGCAGCTTCAGTAATGTAGCCTCTGCGTGTGTCTCTTCATGGACAACAAAGCTTTCGGTAAGCTCGGGGCCATTCAGCTGTTCGTGTGCGTTGCCACGCTGCATTATGATCATGTCCTCTTCGAGAAGGAACGCGCCCCCGGCCTTTTCGGAGGCATCAACCATCATCTGGACACCCCTGAAGTCTGGGGGTTGCAAAAAACGTATTGCCCGTCTTGATGTGCCAACACGCTGCCAAAATGCATACACACGATCAAGCTGTAGGCCAGTTTCATCAGAAGGGAGTGATAATATAGCCTCTTGCCGGAGTCTCCATTCATCGCGAAGGCGGGCTACGACTTCATCCCTGTTTAATGGATTATCTTCTCTCTGTTCGACATGAACATAACCCATCGGACCATCAAGACGATTAGTAATCTCCATTAGCTGCCCAGGGCCTGCGTTATTTTACGCGTACCGTCACTCAAGAAAAGACGTTGTTGGCCAAGCATCGCGGCGGTCTTTTTGATAGCCTCGATGATATCTAACGTGCCTATCTTAGGGTCTTCGGCGCTGGCGATCACGCGCATGACTTCTTCTGGCCAATGCTCAAGTTTACCGTCGTTCAACCAATACGCTCGTAGTAAGACAGAGCCACTTATGTGTTCCAGCTTGATGCCTTGCTCAAGCAGGTAGTTGAGTGCGTCCATCTTATCTTTTGGAGAAGGTGCCGTGCCATCATAGCCCTCGCTGTAGCCGATGACAGCATCAATATCGCCAAGGTTAGCCAGGTTTTGGATACGGTGCCAGCCCGGTTGGCGATCCAGTAGTTCATCGGTGAGATCTTCATAACCACGAGGGTCAGGTATGGTTTCCCTGCCGCTTGGATCACGCACAAGACTGACATGGACAAGTTTTCCCGATTGCTGATCTAATTCCACGAGGCCATTTATTGGCTTGCCGGTGCTAAGTGTAAGTTCACCTAGTGCATGCTCAACTTGTTCTACTGTCGTGCGCTCGGGCAGGCCCAGCATAGTGGACCATACGCCTGACTCTTGCTTGTAGGCAGTATAGTCGGTCAGTAGATCTCCCACTCGGTCAGTGGTGTGCTCGAGCGTATTGTTGACCATGCGACGTCCGGATAACCGCAGCTTAAGCGGTGCACCAGCATACGACCGCATTAAAAAGTCATCGAGAGTTTCTTTTTTTTCTATATCTTCAGGACTAACACAAGGTATATGATAATCGTCTGCGTCCGGACTAGCATCACGGTTTGTATAGTACGCGTGCCTGGTGTGGGCACCGGCACCCGCCAGGTAGGCAATCACCAGACGGTCATCAAAACCATGCCGGAACTCTGGCGGACAGTCCTGGCGTGCTTCTCGATATTCATACGTGCTGAATCTACCGGTCAGCATCTTCATGATAAGGTCATATTTCCGTAGCAGAAAAGCGCTTTCCCAAACTTCAGGGCGCATCTGTTCTGCAGGAATACCCTTAAACATGATGTCAGCCGCCTCAGACAAGTCTTGGTTAACTTGCGCTTGCCAGTTTTCATCGGTAGCTGCTTTAGTAAATGGCTTTAGTAGTGTGCCGAATAGGGCATTCATGCGTAAAATCTGGCGTTCTTCAGGGTCTGCAAAGCGTGTTATATAACCGGTTTCCAGTTGTCGTAGTTCGGCCTCAAGGTGTTCACGGCCTCGTTCTGGACGCAGCAGACCCAGGTCGGCCGCCGCTATATCCCTGAAATAGGGGGAACAGCCTTCGAGGGCCAGTACAGTTTCGTAGGGGTCAAGCTCTTCGGCCTTGAGAGAGTCTAGGAAAGTACCAAATTGTGCTGGATCAATACCCAGCTCACCGCGAGCTAAGGCATTCTCTATTTCAATGTATGTCGTTTCCGACATATCGTATCTGATGCGAGGGTCTTCCCCAGCGCTCGTCTCTGCTAAACGTTCCATATTCCTACCGATGTAATCGTAAGCGAATATTATACAACCAAAGATGTATTTTTACAACTTTGGTTGTACGTGCAATAGCCTTTTAGGTCAGGATGTCCAGCCGGGCAAATACTTCAGACAATGTTTGCATCGCAATACCGAGGCGTTCAGCGGTGGCGTATACCTTCGTAAATTGCCTATTAAGGATTTCTGCGGTCGCACCATCGCGATGCACTCTCGCAAGTCTGTGTAAACTATCTACGAAAGGCTCCCAGTCCTCATGGTTAATAGTATCTACACCAAAATCCTGGATCAGCATTTCTTGAATAGCCGTACGTTCGTTGGCAAGCCTTAACGCAAGCGCCTGGCCAGTGGCGTCAACAGCTGCCCGCTCCTCTAAATCATTGCCGGATTGCACTTGTTGTAGCACTTTAGAAAATACTTCACCGCCAGCGGTTGTCTCCAAAACATGTAGGAAGATCGCTCGCTGCTCGGACGACATACGCTCACTCGTCACGATAGTAGCTATAGTGGCCCGGATTATTCCTTCACGTAGCTCGGGAGCTTCTTCGCCAGGGAAACATTGTGAAATCATACGGGCTGCGTCAACCAGATCACCTAAAGCTTGTATGCGCTGCATCTCTTCGCTGTATGCTGTATACTTCGCATACTCACCAGGAAGTAGCGCGCCGGCCTGTTCTCGTGCAACCAGCGCTTGCCACCTGCTGCGTACACTTTCGACATCATCAAGGATAGCCTCTGATTTATTCTCAAGCGTTTGGCTCTCCTGTAACTGCAGGTCAATACCATGGTCTGCTAATGCCGTTGACACGGCCAGCTGTTGCTTGTTGAACCGCTGATATACCGCCAACTCCTCCTCGCTCAATGCAGGTGTGTCGTATTCAGCGTCGGCGCCCAAATACGCTTCAGCAGCGGCTACAGGGTCAAAATCGTTAAATTGTTCTCCAGTCATCAGACTGTTATACCATCTAACGCATATATCGTCCACTCATTCATGGATGGCAATGTTCTCTGTTACACTAAAGCTCATGACGCCACTTGCCCAAAAAATATACAAAGCCAACCAACAACGCTTCACCCACGCCAGCAACCCCCTTAAGAGCCACGGCCCCGACCATCACCTACGTGTGTATGATTACGCGCTCAAACTTGCAGAAACACTTGGCGTATCTTACGACCACGATATCCTTGCAGGAGCAGCGTTATTGCACGACATGGCAGCATACTATCCCGATACAACGGGCGAGCAATATCACGACTTTGACCATCGCATAGCCGCCGAAGTACTCGACGAAATCGACTTTCCAAAAGATAAAAGGGCGGCCGTGTTGTTTGCTATCGCCCATCATGGCTCGGACGCCAGCTATAAAGACGCCGATGAGCCGATCGAGGTCACCCTGCTTCGCGATGCCGATAAACTGGACGTCTTTGGCCCCATCGGTGTAGCTCGGATTATTATGGTACGCACCCTTAAAGATGACACACTCGTGGATATTGTCACCGAGTTTCATGTCAATGGCCACTTGGAACGCAAATGGCAATCCATAACCTACGATGCCACACGAAACCTGGCTCAAGCAGATTACGAATATTCCAAAAACTTTTTCGCCAGGCTAGCGCAGACGCTTACTACGCAGCCGTAAAAGGGGGGCTAGATTCGTGCGGTGGAGCGATGCGATCCATGAACGCAACATTAGGTACCTCTAGTCGCAAACGATTCGTGTCATATTCCGGGTCTCTAACTGGTGGGGTCTCACTCCTTTCAAATCCGTAATAAGGCAACCATGCGGTTGTCCGTACGTCACCTTCAGGAATGGTTGTAAAAAGCGTATCTGCACCATCACAGAGCCACCGGGTCTGGGAATAAGCGGCAACTGCCAACTTTTTACCGTTTCCCTGGCCTCGTTCCCTGGTCCTTACGGCCCATTCAACGATTTCAGTTTCTGTGTGGTTACCTGGCGTACAATGTCCTTCTGGTTTTCGAAGTATCATAAGGCCGCGCAACGGGCTAAACCTTTCAGTATCGTCCTGCAGCTCATCCAGCTCGCTGGCTCCCACGGCAAACGCACCGACAAAGGAGTACGTTTCTGTTTGGCCTTTTTCACCTTGAATCTGATGTACTATTTCACTCACCTCATCCATGTTTGCCGGATTTGGCAAAGGATCGGCTCCTATATGCTCAAGACCTAGGACGTCAGTATAGAATGTATGTCTGTCCGCGAAAAAACTCAGGATCTGTTTTGCCCGCATCACAAGAACATCTTCAGATTCGTTCGGCCGGATTCGTCCAAACTCAAGTTGCTCATGCACCATATGTTCTGCCATTTGTCTCTCCTTTTAGTTTGGACTTTAATTATCACCTAATATACGAACAAAACATGAGAATATTTTTACAGTGTTGTATAGTGGTTTTATGCAACCTCACCAACCCACCATCGCCGCTTACAATGCACATGCCACTACCTACGATCAAGAAGTCATTACGTTTTGGGAAAACTTCCCGCATGAATTCCTTGAAGCCTTCGCTTCCCGCTTAAAAGGTAAGCGCGTGCTAAACATTGGCAGCGGTAGCGGGCGTGATGCGGTACTTTTGCGTGACTTGGGCCTCGAAGTCATCTGCTTAGATGCCTCACAAAAAATGGTCGATATGACCACCAAGCTTGGTTTCGAGTCCCACCTCTCTACATTCGACACCATGGAGCAGCTTGAAGGTACGTTTGACGGTGTTTGGGCATATACATCGCTCATCCATGTGCCCGCCGTCGAGGCTACTGCGGCCATAACCACCATCCATAGCTTTTTAAAGCATGGCGGTATTTTCGCGATTGGCGTTATCGAAGGGCAGGGCAGCGAAACGGTTGAACAGGCCTCTATGCCAGACGCTTCCCGTTTCTTCCAGTACTACAGCTCTAACGAACTCAAAGTTATGGTCGAAGACGCAGGCTTTAGCTTTGTCCACGAAAGCCGCTACCAGCCAAACCGCAAAGTATACCTTAACCAGCTCTACGTCCAGCAATAACATTAGCAATTATCTGGTCTGCTGCAAGCTTCCAGCCCTTTGGTATGGACTCAAAACCCAGCTCGCGGGCAGGTTTATCATAGGTACGCCGTGCAGCCGATATGGATAAATGCGGTTGAAATACTCCCGTTTTTCTCGTCTGGCCATACACCTCTTCTGACAATTCTCCATCGTATTGCCTTGTCCAAAGATTACTATCCCCATTTCTTATAACAACCACGTCCTTGCAAAGATTTTGAGCAAGCTCAGCAGTTGCCCCGATCATAAGTGACCTCCATGTAAGAGGTGCCAGCCCCCGTGTCGAATAACGCTTACTTTTATCTCTTCCTTTGTCGGCGCTGTAGCCATACGGTTGGACACCTTGCAGTTGGTGCACGACCAGTTCGTCCTTATTTCCAGGAGCAACTGCGGTGATTGCCTGTAATTTATTTTTATACGTTAGTCCGAAGCCACTTGGTGCATCAAGCCATGCATCATAAAAACGGTCGCCGCCCGGACCAAACCAACCGTCAATCCGTCCACTACGCGTATCGCGGACCATAGCGTGCCTTCCAGGTTGAATGTGAAGTGGTGTCAGAGCATAGTCATTCATCCGTTTGTCGCTCATGGGCTGGTCGGTATTTCGAGTAGCGTCAAGGAGTCGTGGAAGGTCAATATCTTCAAGAATACCTCCGCGAAGGGCGCTCATCACCTCATGATGATCAAGTACGTTCGCTAGGCTCACTACAGGCATTCGGTGGAACCATTCCCACACCGCCGCCTGGTGTATCTGCTCGGCATCATAAGGAGTGTAAGTGTCAATTGCCTTTGCCAGACTTTGCTCATATTCTCCATGCGTATTGTTTGCACATAACCATACCAGTGCCTTCGTACCGTACACACCTAGAATCGATTCGGGCGTAAGTTTTCTTAAAGGGTAAAGGTATTCGTGTTTATTTACCCCTGGTTGTTCAAGATATGCAGTAACATCTGGCTCTGTGGCAAGCACTTCAAGAGCAGTTTGGTCTTGATTTGTCAGTTGCTCCGGGATACCGTCACTGCTGACTTGCGTCTCAAACACCAAAACATTCATAATTTACATATTATACAATAACAAATAAATTCTTACAATTTCCGATACTTGCCCTCTTGGTGACTACACGATATTGACATATATTATATTTTAGATTATAATATATTTATTATCGGAGTTAGTTATGGTTCAGTCTATTAAAGACATGCTCGTCGAGTGGAACACCACGCACAATGAACGTGCAAAGCTGCAATACACTTACATCGTTTTGATTATTGTCGGTATCGTCCTTGCCGGCCTTGTTGGCCTGCTTAACTACGACGCAAGTCGGACTATCCTCCGGGTTTGCTTTGCCGGTGTTGGTATTGTCGTAGTCAACGCTGTCGTATGGGCGCTGTTGTCCAGTATGGTACTCAGCCGTCTGCCAAGCCGCCGTTCCCCTCGTAAGTAATAAATTTCATAGATAGCCGAACCATTCGAGCGCATACTCTCTGTTTGCATACTAACCTAATGTAAAGGAGTAGTTATGGCAAATAAGACAAGTAACCGCGGGTTCGCATCAATGAGTAAAAGCCGACGGCGTGAAATCGCCGCTATGGGCGGTGCTGCCAGCCCCGGCAATTTTGCGAATGACCCAAAAAGAGCAGCCCGAGAAGGCCGGCGTGGCGGTCTTGCCAATAAAAAGACAAGCTAACTGTCCACCGCTATCTGGCTGCAATCTAAAAATAAGACCCGGAGATGTTACCGGGTCTTATTTTTGACTGACTGCACCGAAAAGTGCTCTAGTTAGGCTTTACCAAGCCAACTATCTATTCGCAGAATCTGCTTATCACTAGTTGGTGCTAGCTCAAAAGCGAGTCCGCTGGTACTCTTGATCTTCATGGGCAAGATCCTTTCTATTTATTTTTTGTAGTTTTTGTTTGTGATCACTAACACCCATTATTATACATAAAACTTATGCTTTTGTCAATGAGCGGCAATTGTACCACTTATGTTGTATTGTAGACGCTGCACTATTTTATACAACTAGAAAATTTTGCGAACACTAGTGGTTATCCACAAAACACTGTTCAACACGTCGTTTACAGGCCGCCGTATCCGCCTCCGTAGCCACGGTAGTCTATTGCTGGCTTATAATAATCGGTGATTTTAAGCGGCGGTTTGCTGCCATCCGCAGTCTGGATGTAGAGTTCGCTGCTGTTTTTGGACACAAGCACGTACTTATCGGTATACCAACCGTATGGCGTATACTCACTGGCAGCTGCAATTTCTTTTTTGCTGCCTGCATCTTGGTCGCCTATGAACAACACGTTCTTTCCATCACGTGATTCACTCCAAAATGTGTTGTTACCATTTGGCGACTGAAGATACGTTGGATACGGTGCGTTCCAGAAATCATCGCTGGTCAGGGCTTTCTCCTGTACTTTTCCATCCTCGTATTCATAGTAGCTATCTTTGACACCGTCGTTAAAGTGCAGGTACACGCCGTGTGGTTCGTACGCACGCAGATCAACGCTCACCCCATACGCTTTGGCGCCAGGTGACAGGCCAAACGTACGGACGATTTTCTTGGCGGAGCCATCAACTTTTATACTCGTAAGCTCAGCCTGATTACTGATAATGATCGAATAGTTTACGGGTATCCAGTTTTTGGCATACAGCAACTGGTCATCCACCAAATAGAGGCTGCTGAGCGTCTGATGGGCGTTGGGGTCAGCATTAAGCGCCGCCGTTTGGTCAAGCGTCTGTAATTTGCCGCTTGCCGCGTTAAAAGCCTTGATAACCTGTGCGCTTTGCGTCGGTTGCGGATCGTTGCGGCTTACCTGATAGACGAATGAGTTACCGCTCCAACCGGTGAAGGTAAAGGTGGCGTCGCCTTCATCCATTGTAATAAGCTTGTCGCCCTTGGTCGTGTCTATAAGGTAGACGCTGGCATTTTTGCCGTCGCGTCGAGAGAGTAATGCGAGATATTTCCAATCGCGTGATGCAAGCAGTGAAGTATTGTTTCTATCTTCGTTGCCCGTGCCGGCAACCACCGTCTGGCGGTCGCTGCCATCAAGGTTGGTCTTTACGACGTCCAACTTGCCGCTCTTATTTGATAGAAAGTAAAGTTTGCCGGCAGGCACAACTGCAAACGTGTTTGCTTCCACGACTTTGTCGGTCACCTGAATGGCGGCAGTCAGGTTGTTGTAGCCGTGCAGAGAGATGGTCGCTTGCGGATCTTTTGTATCTGTTGGCACGACAACGGTGGCGTTACCCGATCCGTCTGTCTTTGCTTCTGTGTCGATTACTTTAATCTCGGCACCGGCTAAACCTTTACCAGTTACCTTGTCGATGACTTTTACAGGTACTTGTCGCCCCACAGCCTGCAGCGAAACGTTGTATGTATTACCGGAAGACGACAAGCCGACCACTACGTTTTGCATCAAAGTTTTATAGTACTGTTTAGTAACGGTAAGCTGCGCCGGGCCAGGCTTTACTTTGTCCGCGACTTTGCCGGTACCGTCTGTTTTAAACGTTTTGCCACCCAGCATGACAGTTGCACCACTCACAGGCGTGTGTGTGGTGTTGTCCATCACTACGACATGGACTTGTTTGTGTATGAACAAGCCGAGTAGTTTGTAGCGCGTAAATGGCACCGCCAACAAGATAAGCAATACGGCGACAATCGTGACAGGTATGGTCCACTTTTTCTTACGCCAATATGCGGCAAAGAATGCCTTTACGCGGTGGCTGTGTTTTTGAGGAGCGGGCGCTGTTTCAGGCGCTGTTTGTGGCGGCGTTGACTGCTTGTTATTAGAATCATCATCTGCTGCCGGCTCAATGTCGGTAGACTCATGGGCGTTGGCATCACTTGCCTGGACCGTATCCGTATTGTCCGCTTCAGATTCAGAAGGGCTTTCGACATTCTTAGTTTTGGTTGGTTCTTTAGAGAAATCAGGTGTCGACTCCTCGGGTAACTCGGGAGCTGTTTTGTGTTTATCGGTATCTGTTGGTTCGTTATTTTTATTGTTAGCCATCGTACCCTCATGCGTTAAGCTATTTCTAAGTTAAGTCTAGCAGAACGAGGGTTAAGACAGAATTACTTTTACCGTAAAACGTCCGCGGTCTGCAGTGCTTTAGTAAGCAGGTCTGCATTGGTAAAAAGTACTGCCTGGATACCCATTTTTTGGGCAGCTTCGACGTTGGTTTTATTGTCATCGATAAAGAATACCTCTTCAGACCGCACCCCATAATGGTCAAGCACTACCTGAAACGCTTCCGGCTCCGGCTTTTTGTGTCCGATTTCAAAAGATAAAAAGGTCCGGTCAAAATACTGGTTCAGATGCAGTATATCTCGGGCGCGTGCAAATATTTCCGTCGTATCAGACAATATGGCGACTATCACGTTGGCTTCCATGAGTTTTTTCAGCACCGTGTCGATGCCTGGTGTGAGCACTAACGCCTTGATAAAACCATCGGTAAACAATGCTTCGGTCACTTGCTCGCGTGGTACGTTAAACGTCTCGGCGAACCGGTCGAAGAACTGCTCGGTACTAATCGTGCCTCTTGTATAGTCTACATAGAAACCCTTCCACATTTTCTGCACGAGCTCTTCTTCGTCCAGCTGCAATTGCTGGGCGATATCTTCACCGACCACTTTATTAACCGGGAATAATACGCCGGCAGCATCAAACAGGACCAGCTTTATAGCCATTACCATTCCCCAAAGACGTGCATATTAAGAAAGGCGGCCTGGTCAGAAATAGTATGCGGCGGAACCTGCGTAAACTGTCCGATTTCTTCGCCCTGGTCGCTGCCACGCAGTTCGCCGGCAACAATATGTGTCTCGAACGTGATGCCGACCGGCCAACCCTTGTAGCCATCCGCCAACATCTGAGGATATTCAATGTAGCCGAGTAATTTATCTATCGCTACCGTTACGCCTAATTCGTCTTGGGCAATGCGTTTTACTGCATCATGCAGTGGCTCGGCAAACCGCACGGTGCCCCCAGGAATGTGCCACTGGCCAATACATGGTTCTATGCTGCGTTTTGACAGTACTATACCCTTATCTGTTCGCACGATGACCTCTACGGTTACACGCGGGACTTTCGCATAAATAGCGTCAAATTCTGCTTTGGGTAAAAAGTGCTTGGTGGTGTTCATTGTCATGACGTGATTATACTAGATTACGCATGGCCGATACCAAACACCGACAGCAATCTCCCTGCATAGCTTCGCTGGCGCCTAACGTTTCTGCTGCCCGAGGCGGGATACACAACCTCGACAGACCGGGTCCGGTTCAATGAATGCATACTGTATCCTGGAGTCACACTTCGGCGGAGAGCATCAGCTGTTACTTCTCCTACGGATATAGGCAACTCTAGGGCGTGCCCACTGATTGCCGGTTCTCTTCTGAAGACTTTAGGCGTATATATTTTTCCACTTGGTAAAAGTTTCGTCGTACGGAATGAGAAGGGTTGGAGCAGCTTGGTATCGTCTTGCTCAACAACTACACCCCATGCTACGTATCGGCTATAGGTTACGATATCATCTTCAAGTGCAAGGGTTTCTTCCCCTATACTTATTGGGTCCTCGGTAAAATCCTGGTGCATGCGCCAATAGCTACTGTACGGCTTGGTAATAGAAGGACCCTGTCTTTTCTTGGGAGGCCATACTGGCGGCTTATAATCAGCATCGTCATATACTGTTCGGGTGAGATGCTCAGTATCTGTAATGACCAGGGTTCCGCTTTCCTGGCTTACGCCAAACTCTGTACCAATCTGATAGTTTACCGATGTAGCATTTCCCGCTGCGACCTGACCTACGCCATACCGCAGACATGACTGGGCATATTTGAGCTGTCGTAACTCTAGATAATCTACGCTGGGAGCAGATGTCTCTGCAAAAAGCTCGGTGTCAAAAATATCTTTACCGTCCCAATATATGCAGAGCTCATGCGGTTTTCTAATGGATTTTGGGTCATATGATTTAAGGCTTAGTTTTGGATTTACGTGTGGCGTAGCCAAGAATTATTACAAGCGGCAGCGCATCTATGGCTCCGCTCACCAACTTTTGTAAAGGGTTATTATACCTGTAATTAACAACAAATGGAAACCCTATAAAAGAACCACGGGTACCACAGCTGGCATTGGGTGAATTGGCACGCTCCAGGTAGCTGATACCGCCCGAGTAGCAGCTGGTATCAAAGTTTAGTATGATCGCTAGCCCGAGCTTGGGCATAATCAATTGCATTAATAGGTACAGAGCGGTAATACCTGTCAGAATAAGTTGTATCTTTTTACTCACACTAGATATTATACCGTTACTTAGTTAAGGATTACTCTACCTTATCATTTTCTTGGCACACTCATGCAATTTATACTGGACTGGCGAGGCGTTTTCGTACAGGCAGATACATAAACGCCCCCGTAAAGATCAATAACGTTGTCATCGCAATTACCATGGGCGTAACATGGAAAAGAATTATCGCTCCCGCCCCTATACCAAAGAATATCCTGCTCGTGAGGCCCATAAGCGAGAGTGTGGTTGCGCGCAGCTCCGAGGAAGTCTCGTGCTGTACGTTCTCATCGAATACAATGCTGCTTGCTTGCGAGCCAAAGAAACAAATGACCAGCAGCAGGATAATTGCCCACGAATTGGAAACAAACGCGAGACCTAGTGTACTTGTAATCGCTGCGCTAAGTGAAATAAGCAGGATTTTATGCGGGCTTTTTAGACGGTGCGCAAGCTCTGCCCCAGCAATATTTCCAACGTGTATGAGCGCCAGCATAAGTCCGAACAAACTAGGGGCTACACTCTGTTTGAGCGCGTATAGCTGGTAGTATTCATACCAAATAAATTGGGCGGCTGCAACGAGCGCCAGCGCAATAAAGATAGTATAAAGCCACTTTTTAGCTACAATAGTCCGGATTGCGCTGCGCACATGATGGACTGCGGTACCCATGGATTGCTCTGTGCGTTCTACCGCCGGATCATGCATCGGCAAAAGTATGCCGATAGCGATTACCGTAGGTATAAGCGTCACCCAATATGGCGTCAGGAAATCACCCATACTCACCAAAATACCCGCTGTCAAAGATGATATCAGCAGCCCTAACAGCTGGTATGTGTTATAACGGGAAATCGCTTTCCGGTACTGGCGGTTCTCACCTTTTTCTTTAAGTAAATCGTAAATATAGGCATTAACCGTCCCCGACTGGAACGAAAAGTAACAGGCCCAGACAAGTGACATAATGGCAAAAGACAGGAATGTCTGGACAATAAGTGCGATAGTAATAGCAATCAGCATAAAGATAGATGAAGTTATCAGCGTTTTTCGTCTGCTCCAACGATCCGCGATGATGCTTGAAGGCACCTCGATAAGTACCTGGCTGCTTTGGGCGATGATACCCAGGATAATTATCTGGTCAGCAGTGATGCCGACGCTGTTCCATAATAGCTTCTCGATTGCATACCAAAAGATGAGTGACTGGATAAACGCCCACGCATATATCGGCCGTAAAATACTTTTGGATTTTTGATTCACTCAGTGATTGTAGCAGATAATGCGGGTGTTTCTACACGCCCCGTTCGATGACGAGTTCGGCGGGCGCTATTGACTGTGGTGTTTTTAGAATGTCAGTAATGAGGGCCGTAACTTCTTCGGGTTTCATGAATGCTGAGGTGTCTCGTGGTTCTTCGCCGTTCCAAAAAGCGGTTTGCATGCCGCCTGGATAAATACCGGTTACTCTGATTTTGTACGGAGCGGCGGCAAGACGCAAGCTTTCGGTAAAGCCGCGAAGACCCCATTTGCTGGCAGCGTAGATTGGCTCGTCTGCCCTTGCCTTCAAACCGGTCGTTGAAGATACGTTTATGATATGGCCGGATTTGCCCGGCAGCATTCGCTTATATACTTCTTGGGCGATGTAAATGTTACCTTTAAGGTTAACGCCAAACACGTCCATGATTTCTTCGCGCGAGGTATCTTCGAGGTTCTTTATTAAACCACGTCCGGCGCAGTTAACAAGCATGTCGATACGGTCCGTTATGCCATCAATCGCCTTAAAAGCATCGTCGATACTCTGTAAGTCGCGAATATTCAGCGGAACTTTTATAACTTCTGCAGGTAGATCAGCTTTTTCTACATTTCGCGACAAGCCAATAACTTTTACGCCGAGTGCGTTAAGCTGCAATGCTACTTCCCTGCCTAGTCCGCTGGATGCGCCAGTAACAACCGCTACTTTTCCTTCTACGTTTGACATCTATTTCTTTACCACGTTCTGGGGTTGACCAGCCAGGTACGCTTCCACGTTAGTTACCATAATCTCAAGTCCATTTTTGGCAGCTTGCTTAGTAACACCAGCGACGTGCGGAGTTACCAAAATCTTTTCATTGGACAGACATTTCTTATAAAAATTGTTCGTTACATCGAAAAGCGGCTCGGGGTCACAGTCTATTGCTGCTCCGCCAACCGTACCAGCGTCTATGGCAGCCATAAGACCATCAATGTCATACGTGTATGGCCGGGCAAAGGTAACATAGTATGCTCCCTGTTTCATGTTTGCGAAAAAGTCGACATCAAGCAGGTTTTTGCTGGATGAATTACAGTTAAGTGCATTCACGATGACATCGGCCTGCGCTGCCTTTGTCGGTAGGTCGTCGCCGCGGTTGAAGTAGTCGACATCCATATCGAATGCCTTGCATCGCTCACCGATTTCGGTACCGATGGTGCCGTGTCCAACAACAAGTACTTTCTTGCCTTCCAAGCTTTCAGCTGAGGTAAATGGATGCTGTTCCGTCGTACGCAAAAAGGTCGGAAACTGTCTATACAGCGACAGGATCATAAACATTGTCCACTCAACGATTGACTTTCGGTTGCCGCCCCGCGCATTAGCAATATATACATTGCGCTTTGCCAACTCCTCCGAATCAAAACTACCCAGCTCGGTATACGGATAGGTTATGAGCACATTCTCAAGCTTATCAAGATTGGCTAACACATGATCGCCCCAGCAACAGATAACATCATAGCCTCTAACTGCACCCAGCCATGCTTCGTCAGAGGCAACGTCTGTAAGCTTTTCGACTTGTCCTACGGCGTTCAAGCGGCTCAGTTGTTCATCAGTAAAATTAAAGTCTCCATCAAGTGCTATCTTTTTCATGTGATCTCCTTGGTGACCACTATAACTAGTACTGGGGAAGGATGCAATCCGGATACGATTTGTTTACTTGGAGGATCTCATAATCGAGACGACCTTCAAAAGTACATATATCAAGGCTGCTGCAATACATACGAATACCAACGATACGAGCAGGTTCGAATCTTCAAGCTGCTCCCTGTTATGAATGTACAGGTATGATTTATACGCGAAAAGACATAGTACTCCGCCTATCACCGCTGTCGTTATCTGTCGTTTGCTGGAAGTTTTGGATAATCGCATGTCTTAACTGTAGCAGACAAAACCCCGGAATCCCTGGGTTTCAAAGTGTTTGGACGGAACCAGGATCGGCTGAGCCTCCGTCACAAAACCAAAGAAAAAGTCCCACATTACTGTGAGACTTTTTCTTTGGTTGCGGGACCAGGACTCGAACCTGGGACCTCGTGGTTATGAGCCACGCGAGCTGCCGCTGCTCCATCCCGCGTCATACCCTATTCAAAAATAGGATCCCAAACAATGGGATAATGCAGTTATTATATGCCCGTCCGCTACTCTTGTCAATCTTGGGGTAACTGGCGATGCAGGAAGAAGTTCATCCACCCCTGGAAGTTACGTTGGTAAGCGGGCTGCTTGGCATGCGTCTTTTTGGTTTCTTGTTCTTCGGCGTTGGGAATATCCGCGGTATGCGCCAGCGCAACATTAGACGGTACGTTCAGCATTATCTCGCCGGGAGCCGCCAGACCGAAGTTCTGGCGTGCAGCGATATCGAGGTATTGGTTGGTTTCAAAATACTTGTTTTGCAGTTCTGCATTGGTATTCCCTAGCTGTTTAACCTGATTCTGTTGTTCCAGCCGGGAGATCTGCTTTTGCAGACGGTAGTTAGTATCAATTGCCTTGATGCCGCTCCAGCTGACCAACAGCACGACAACCACAAACAGAATAAGCCCAACAGACCGCACATCGCGGAACTGCAGCACGTAATCGTAGGCTTTTTCCAGGTCTATTTTGTTTTTTGTTTCCATATACGTCCGTATATAGTATATATCCATCGCCGCATATGCGCTATAAGCGTATATATCTTTGCATTAGATATGGCGAAAACGAGCATAAAGTTGTATACTCTTCTCTGTTGACTATCCCGATTAGGGGAAAGCATCGGGGGCGTAGCTCAGTGGTTAGAGCAGTCGGCTCATAACCGATTGGTCGCTGGTTCAAGTCCAGCCGCCCCCACCAGACCTGAAACTTTTTCATCTTTGATCTGTTATTTGTGGTTCTAGTTTTTGCACGGATGCTCGTGGTACTCGAACCGAAAAACACCGGCCATGTTGTTTAGGATGTCTACGTCCGCTCACGTAAATCCGGTCGACGTGCATGCACTCGTGCTGTCTCGAAGGCTTGTGGTCGAGCTTTGCCGACTTCCATCCAATGCAGCCACTGTCGAACGCTATTTTGAAAACTCAACCCATGTGAATGATGCACAGCAAGTAGTGGTTCGCGGACTATGATATGTCCCGCAGCCAACATTCGGCGGGCCAGGTCTGCGTCCTCGCCGCCGGCAGCGTAGCGTTCGTCATAGCCCAGTGCTTCCCATACATCGCGACGAAGTATCGAACAGTTAGCGCCCATAATCCCTATCGATTGCTTATGTATCTGCTTGGGGCGCAGCCATAAGTCTGGTCGTAGTAAGTTCTCCGTCCGTTCCCAGAAAGACATATTCCAGTTAGGTAAAGGGACTGCGTATAAACCGGCTACATTTTGCCGATGCGTCCAGTAGGTTAAACTTTTCAAAAAAAACTTGTTCGTCAAGCTCGAGTGCCCCACCAAAGTTACTACCCAAGGGTGTGAAGCCGCCTTAAAACCTTTGTTGAGTGCTAAGGGGTAGGTGAATTCAGCTTGAGTCAGAGAGATTATCTTTGCCCCTTTGGAGCGAGCATATGTAACTGTATCGTCAGTTGATTCCGTGTCCACTAGTATGATTTCGACAGCACCTTGAAATTCCTGAGCTTGAATATCATCAAATAAACGTTGGATATGTAGTTCGTCGTTACGAGTGCGGATAACAATACTGACATCAGGATCGGTTAGGTGAGCAGTGGCAACAGATAATTCCTCAGCTCGACGCCTCAGCCAGCGTTTAACCCGTTGGCCGCTGCCGATCATGCGATCAAAGTTCTCGGGGTGTAGCAGAAAGTCCATTTAGCTATAATGCCCTACAATACTATTTCGTTCAAATAGTATCACGCAATGACTACGACTAGCACTGTTGCCTTTTACAAAAACTACCGGTATAAAAGTAAGTCTATGAAAGAAGTAATTTTAGATGTGATGGCAGCAGGCACACTCGCCCTATCTCCTCACCATACAGAACACCCAGCAGTCACCGAACAACCCGCGCAGATAGAAGTTATAGATAGCCAAAGTCAGGCTCCGGCAGCCCTTGGGCAATCCGAACAGTCCGCAGCAGCGCCGATCGACAGCATGCCTCCTGTGGCTGCTGCGGCTCTGGCGCCTGACACGCCCGCAGATAACCAGTACAATCTGGCCATTGTCGAAGCTTTCGACCCCGACTCACTCACCTTTTGGCTGGAGGCTGGCGGCATCGGCACGGCCGGTCTTACAACTTTAATCACTAACCGGCAACTCAAAAAGAGTCTGCGGCGTAACCATGAAGCCATAGTGACCAGGGGCTGGAACGCCCAAAGAGATCTAAAGAGCGTACTGGACGAGGCAGAGGAGCATGCACGCGGCCTAAAAGATGACGATTTCCTCGAGATGCGAAAACTTGTGCGTAAAAACAAGGTAACGATTGAGGCGCTCGTGGCAAGTCTAGGCGGTACCGGTGCAGAGTATAGCGCCGAGCGTAAACGTTTCTTTGCCTCAAAAACACGATTGGAAGAAGCCCCTAATACCAGTAGTGTTTTGGCACAGACAAAAGCTGCTAACAAGCAAATCGTCAACCTGAGAAAAGAAGTAGAAAGAGTCGGGACCGCGATGGTCCAAATAGGTAGTGTGATTGAGCGTTCCCGTTCTACGGTCGCGAGCCTGGATGACGATTTTAAAGCACTTGAGCTAAAAGGCTGGAATGTCGATATATATAAACAGCGGGGTACCGGGCTGGCAATACAAGTTGGTGCCGCAAAAACCAAGTGGGACGAGTACTACGTTGATGAACCTACGAGAATGGCCAATGATGCTACAGCTGGTGCGCTACAGCTAAAAGAAGATATTGCTGCCCTGGAACCGCGTCGTGCGGCTGCCGATGAGGCGTATGCCGGTCAATCCGAGCGCATCACAGAAGCCGAGGCCGTAGCCAAGCGTATCCGTGAGCGTTACGCAAAAATGAAAGATGCCTACCATGAAGGTTGCTTAGTCGGCTTTAAAGATGTGGAAGAAAAACTTACTAAAAGACTCGGGGTACTCACATCTGCGCATGAAACTGGCAGTACCCTCACTGGTGAGCATGGCAAAAGCGTCGAAGCTGTTGATGAAAGTGAAAAACTCAATGCCTCTTTTGACGAAGCCCTTAAGAGTATCCTTGGCACAGAAACAAACCTGCAACAACGCGGAGATCACTTGCGGCAGCTTACCAGGGAGTTACCTCGTCGTATAAACGAACTAAGCATTCTATTCGATAGGGCGAAGATACTTGCGGATAGTTCGGACGTCGAAGATACGACGGCCGCCAAGATATTATCATTTGCCGGTGATGTAACCCAGCTTGCAACAACTATCGATACATCAGACGGGCAAAAGCCCAACTATTTGGACGCTGAACAACACTACTCCAATGTTGCTGATACCCTAGAAAACGCCTTCAAAGCAGCTACTACACAACGACAGGAAATGTACGACCTTCGAGCCGACGTCCCGGAACTCATCGCAGGCTACAATGGTATGCTCGACTCGATCAAAGCTTTTGCCAATCAGAGTAAAGTACGCTTACAACCAGAAACGCGCCAAAAAATCGCACAGCTGCAAAATTATGCGTCCGAGATGGCACCTGATAGAAAAAACCTACGGAAGCAGCATGAAAAACTTACCAAACTTGTTAAAAAGGTTTACCGTCTCACAGAGCAGGCTTATGAAGAATCCGAAGAAGATAGCCCGTTCGTCGCAGGGGCAAAAGCAGTCGGGGTAATTGCTTTAGGGATTGCTGGTATCGAACTTCTAGGTTCTTAGGCTAGGATGCCTCCGCCAACGTTACGACCAACGGATAATGGTCTGATATCTTTTTGGTGAACCTATTCTTCACTACTGTAATGTTACGTACATGCTGCAACAAGCTATGCGATGCGAACATATAGTCCAGGCGCATGGCGGCGGCGTGATACTTATCTTGATTGGCTGGCGTTGGCACGGTAGATTCGACTTTATCTTTTACGACGGCAATATCAAAAAAGCCCTGGCTGGCAAGATAGTTTGTTACATCGCGTCGAAGCTCATCAAGTCCAAATTTAGTTATACCCTGAAGGAACAATTCAGAGGCTAAATCTTCAGGATACAGGTCAAAGGTGCTTAGGCTGTTAAAATCGCCTAATGCCAGTACATTCTGGGCGGTTTGGAACAACGGGACAGCGTAAGTGACTTCCTCCAACCTGCTGTCTTCGTCGCTTGGGTCAAGGTGGATATTCCATTGGTCTATGGTGCCGCTTCCATAAGGAATAACCGTACGGAGCGCACCATGCCAAAAGCGCTCCGTGTGTATTTCTGCTTGCAAAATAGGCACCCTTGATAGTGTCGCTAGCTTGTACTCACTATTCGTATCTCCAAATGCATACCACGCCAGGCCGGACTCGGCGGCAAACCGTTCAAGCCTGGTTGGGTAGCCCTCATTCCAGCCGTTAGCCTCCTGCAGGCACAGGACATCAATTCCCTCTTCTTCTACGAAGTCACGCAACAAAGGCATAGTATCGTGGGCACCTCTGTAAAGATTATAGGAAGCTATACGCATCTTACCTATCACAACACATTACATAATAAAGATGTATAATATTTTCTCTGGCGGGTACGGATTTTGTACGGTATGGTTAATACTATGGATCGTATCGAAGAAGGTGAACAAATAGCCTTTTTTAAGGGCAGTGAAGAACAGATAGGCCAATTGTGGGCCATAGCTGAGACGCTCGGGGTCACCAGTATAGCTACTGCAGATGTGCGCATTGATTATAGCCGGCTATCCCCTCAAGAACGTGAACGTCAAGAACGTCTTGACGCCCTTTTTCCTACGGCAGTCGTACCGTCCGTCATGTCAAATGCCAATGAATTAACGCATCGCTTGCGCACTAATGGCGTCCGAACAGTCCGCGATGTTCTCGTGCTTGGAAAGCAAAGGCTTATTGACCATGGCACGTCTCCCGTTTCTAATAACCAGTTAGCTAAAATAGAAAAGGGTATGGCACTCAACTTTCCGCAAGAGACATTCCTTGATAAGCCGGTTGCGGGTGACATAGCCAATATGTGTATTAGTTTTACCCAGGTCCATGGCGGCGTCCTTCCAGCGTATACGGAATATCTCAAGCAACGAAAATCACAATTATTACGTGAACGTGACGGCAGTTTTATGCCACCACACCTTACAGGCGTACAACATTATTTTGCCGGTCTTACCGTCGGAGAATTTCTTGCTGATAGGCTTATCTCCCCGCCGCCTGCCTACCAGGGTCGCAAACCTTCAAACATGATGCCAGAGGAAGTTTTCAGGACTATTCGGGCAGAAGCGCTACCATTTGGGCTCGCCTTCTTACAAGCACGACAAAAACGTACGGAAGCTAATTAGCGTCACGTCGCATAAAGAGAACGGCAGCAACTATCCCCGCTACAAGCAGATACAGGTAAAAGATACCGGCCGCGGCAGCTGGTGAGAATACGCCTGGAGATGTTGCTGACTCAAGAATCTGGTTCTGAGAAGCACTCGGCAGGTAGTTATTGCTTATTTTCAGGAAGTTATGCAGTAACGGCTCGATGCTTGGGATAAGGAAGTAAGCAACAATCGCGAAAACGACGCTGCGCGACAAGAAACCAAGTGTCAAACCAAGCCAGGACGCGCCGATAAGATATACGAAAGTACGCCAGCCCAAGTTATACAGGTCAATAACTTGTGAACCCAGCTCGTGATGAGCTAAATGTACGCCGAGCGCCAAAGCTCCCATGGCAAAAAGCACGAACAAGATGTTCATGACGATCGCAAAAATAGCCAACGTAATATATTTGGCGAAGAACACCTTAAGACGGTTATTCGAGTTCGTCAGGGTGTAGTAAATGGTGTTATAGCGGTACTCGTGACAAATAGCCAAAATAGCAATGATACCCACAAAGATGCCGACGATCGATATCGTATTGCTAGCTACCTGCTCAAGCGCATCAGAGCTCATAACAGCCGGGCCTTTGATGCCAGCGCCATAGAAGGAAAATAGTGCAACGATAGCCAAGGCCAGCAAGCTGATGACATACGTTGACCGTATGCTTAATAGCTTGCGGAATTCAGATTTGAGTGCGGTTAGCATTATTTTTTCTCCCCTTCGTCATGGCTCTTATACTCTTGCGCGGAGGCGGTTAATTCCAAGAAGGCGTTCTCGAGTGACGCACCGCGACTGGCGAGCTCAAGGACAGTCACGTCGGCAGCATACGCCATCTTGCCGATTTCGTCGGTTTTAGCGCCAACCACAGAAAGTCCACCGTCAGTAGCCGTATAGGTCAGCTTAGCTTTCGTAAGTACGTCTTGTAGTTTTGTAAGGTTATTGGCACGAACAAAGACGCTAGCGTGTGAATCTTTGGCAATCAGTTCGCTCATCGAAGTGCTGGCGATAAGTTTCCCTTTACCGATCACGACAATGTTGTCCGCAAGCTGTGACATTTCGCTTAACAGGTGACTGGAAATAAATACGGCGTTGCCTTGCTCGGCGTACTGCTTAAGAAAACGGCGTAGCCAGGCAATACCTTCTGGGTCAAGGCCGTTGGCAGGCTCATCAAGCATCAAGTACTTTGGTTTACCTAAAATTGCCGCAGCGATACCGAGGCGTTGGCTCATACCGAGTGAAAACTTGCCTGGTCGCTTTTTAGCTACTCCTTGCAGACCGACCGCTTCGAGGACTTCGTTTACCCTGCTATCAGGGATGCCGCCGGCGGCGGCCAGTACCATTAAGTGGTCACGCGCAGTGCGTGTAGGGTGGAAGGCCTTGGCTTCGAGTAAGGTTCCGATAACTTTTGAGGGCTGCTCATACTCGTGAAGACGCTTGCCGTCAAAAGTGGTGTTGCCTTCTCCGTTATCCAAACCGAGCATCAGCCGCATGGTGGTTGATTTACCGGCGCCGTTCGGACCCAAAAAGCCCGTGACCTTGCCTGTTTCTACTTCAAATGAGATTCCATCGACCGCAACTTTTTTGCGGTACACTTTTCTGAGGTTATTCGCTTTAATCACACAGTCAGTATACGCGAACTTATTACCTCTTGCCAGTTAACTGGCTAACAGGTCCAGCAATTCTGCAGTACTGTCCGCTTCCATAAGCTGTTCGCGGAGTTCTTTCGCTCCGTCGAAGTCGCTGACATATATTTTACAAAACTTATTGAGTGTTGCGATACGACGGTCGGACTCTTTCCAGGTGTCGGCAAACAGTTTGACGTGCCGGGCGTACAAGGCCATACGTTCTTCGCGGGTTTTCGTCGACCATGGGCTGGAATCAGCAAACAGGTAAGGATCATGAAAAATACCCCGGCCGACCATGATACCGTCAAGCTGGTACTTGGCTGCAAGTTCTAGTCCTTGCTGCCGACTTTCGACATCACCGTTACCGACGATCAGCGTCTGTGGCGCCAACTTATCACGAAGCTCGCGTATCGTACCGATGTCGTCCCAATGAGCCGGTACCTTGCTCATCTCTTTGCGGGTTCGACCATGTATGGTTAACATGTGTAGATTTTGTCGCAGCAATGTCTCGTGCCAGCTAAAGTCGATTTCGTTAAAACCAAGCCGCGTCTTGACGCTGACTGGTAGATTGCCAGCACCCTCTTGGGTCGCTTTGATAATCTCGACGGCTAGTGCGGGGTTTTTGATCAGCGCCGAGCACGCACCGCTTTTTACTTCCGATTTCGCCGGGCAGCCCATATTAAGGTCAATACCGACAAAGTTGACCCCTTCGGGCAAGCCGAACTCACGCGCGAATGTGCCATCAGCGATTTGCTGGGCGGTCTTACGGAAGTTCTCGGGTTTAAGACCCCACAACTGGGCCACCAAAGAAGTTTCCGCACCCATCATCTGTAACTTTTTTAGGAGCCTGTCGCGGCCAGGGCTTTGCAAGCCGTCAACATTCACAAATTCCGTAAAAAACAGATCCGGCGATGCACAGCCAGCCACAATTTGACGGAATACGGTGTCGGTGACATCGTCCATCGGGGCCAGCACAAAGAATGGCTTTGGTAACTGCGCTAATCTGTTCATTGACGCTAATTATACCATTTTTAAGTGCATATGTCGTAATGAGAGTGTTTGTTACACTAGAGCCATGATTAGTGCTAATACTCCATTTAACCAGACCAACCTTTTAGATTGTTTAAAACCCGAGGAAGCGAGACGGGCAGCAGATACAATCAGCGAGCTTCAGCCGTACATACAGCGCCCCTACGCATTAGTGGGAGGATGGGCTATACGCCATATCGCCCATGTCAACGATCTTGCCGTCCCGGATAGACCACTCGGCGGTATTGATCTCGTCATCAGAGGCGATCAACCCCTCAGACCCGACGTGGATAAGGCATTCGCCATAACTCATTTCCATGAGGCACCTGCTGGCAATTTCCTAAAACTACTCCACCGTGAGAATGGCATGAAAGTTGACGTTTTCCACTGGCCGATAGTCCACCCGGACATATCACTAGTACCCTTTGATAGATCAAGCCTTCCCGTACAAAGCCCGGAAGACCAGTACGCAAAAACCGTATGGGACATGACCAAGGTATTACGCGGCGAATCGGTGGACCCCAAACAAATTGAGGACGCCAAGATGCTGCAAACGGTCGCAGACTCCGTTACAAGCAATCAGGTCTTCGTGCAGCTATATGGCAATCGGCAGCCGTCACTCTCTACTATCAGCGAAGGCTTTAATAGTGCACTGAGCGCTATTAGCGATAAACCCGAGCTATTGGCCACAAATCCACATGAATCCTTAGGCGCGTTCTCGTGTGATCAATGTGTCACCGATGGACCTTACCGCCTTACGCCCCTGTCACAAGCATAAAGGAGCGTACGAGCGCTGGTTAAGCGTTGTTCGCTACTCCCAGCGGAATACGCGGAAGGCAATAACGTAGATTACGATTACCCAGATTGCCATAATGCCAAGTTGCGAGCCGATATCTACCAAGTGCTTACCCTCGGTAGCAATAAGACGGGCTCCGTCAATGACGGGCGTCAGCGGCATAAAGGTGGTGATATTCTGGAGCCAGTGCGGCATAGCATAACGCGGGAAGAACGTACCGCTTAAGAACATCATTGGAAAGACGATGATGTTGGCGAGTGGCGCCACCTGCCGCTCGTTTTTAGCCCAGCCACCGAGCGCCAAGCCGATACCCAGGATGGTAATGATACCGAATACCAGGAAGACGGCCAGCTCCAGATAATTACCGACGACATGCAGGTCAAACACGGTCGTGGCAACAACGAACATAACAGCTATCGACATCAGTCCGACAACGGCGTTACTCATCATGTTGCTGAGGAAATACTGCCATACACGCAGAGGTGTCGTATGTAGACGGCGTAAGATACCCATCTTCTTGAGCTCCGGAAAGACGTTCATCGGACCAAAGATGCCCGCGCCAAGGATTGAAAAACCAAGTAGACCGGTAAAGGTGTAGTCGAATGCGCTCAGCGAACGTTGGTTGTTCTGCTCCTGCCTAACCGAAAAAGGCGCTTCACTTTTTACAAGCTTGATATTCGTCTGCTGCAGCTCTGCATTGATAAGGGTCGTCAGCGTCGTAGCCGCTTGTTGGTTGTTTTGGGTGTAATGCACGATGACTTGGCCCGAAGGCAGTTTCTGGCCTTGTTTTACGGTTCCAAAATCCTCTGGCAACTCGATGGTGGCGTCTAGTTCGCCACGTGCCATTTTCTCATTCGCAAGGTCAAATCCCTTGATGTCTTTGTTTATTTTGAACACCTTCTGTTTTTCGATGTCGGCTACGAACTGCTTAGAATAAGCACTATGCGACTTGTTGATGATGGCCGTGCTAAACGTCACAGAATTGTTGCGGTTAAGCGAGCCAAATACAAACAGGAAAATGAGCGGGAACAAAAAGGTAAAGAACAGCGCCATACGGTCGCGGAACAGGCGCTTAATACTTGTGATAAAAAACACATACACTGTGTAGAGTTTTTGCTTAAGCGTCATGGTGGAGTCCTTTCCCAGTCAAATCAATAAACACGTCTTCAAGGTTTGCTTGCTCGACCTGTTGTTCTTTCTTAAAACCGCGGCCCAGCAGATCTTTGATAAGATTTTTGGGCGTATCCAGCTTGATGATTTCGCCCTGGTCCATAATGGCGATGCGATCACAAAGAATTTCTGCTTCATCCATGTAATGCGTGGTTAAGATTACGCTGATGCCGCGGTCGCGGACTTCTTCGATAAGTTTCCACAGATTGCGGCGGGCTTGAGGATCAAGTCCGGTAGTCGGTTCGTCCAAAAAGAACACTTTTGGACTGTGCACCAGCGCTGTCACGATGCTAAAGCGCTGCCTCTGGCCTCCGGATAGGTTTTCGACAAAGCTATCCGCTTTCTCGCCCAAGTTGACTTCATCCAAAAACTTCTTTGGGTCGACTTTTTCACCATATGCAGCAGCGAACATTTGAATCAGCTCTGTCAATTTTGTTTTGTCCTGGAATCCAGGCGTTTGTGGCTGCACACCAATCATACCGCGGATCTTATAGGGGTGAGAAGCGACATCCACACCATCGATGGTGGCAGAACCACCGTCAATAGGACGTAACGTCTCGATCATTTCCAGCGTCGTAGTCTTTCCGGCACCATTGGGGCCGAGGATACCAAAAATTTCGCCTCGTTTAACCTCAAAACTGATACCTTTGACTACTTTGTTGTCACCGTATGTTTTTTGTAAGTTATCGACTTTTAAGATAATATCGTCTGTCATACGTATAAATATACACCTTGCCACCCTACTTAACAACGTTAAACAACATACAAAAAGAAAAGTACCCTTCGACGTAGTGGCGTAGGGTACTTAGCTTAGGGTACGTTGAACTTATTTGTCGCCGCGCTTTACGGTAAGGAAACCGTTGCGTGGGTTTTCGTTAACGACAAAACCTGCTGGCAGTTCAGCTACAGCTTCAGGGCGTTCGTCCTTACTGAAGTAGTAGATAGTTTGCTTCTTACCACCGCGAAGAGTTACTTCTTTTGAGTTTAGGTAGTAAGTAACGCCCTTGGAGTTTGTGTGCTTGTAGGCCATCGCTAGTTGTTCTCCCTCTTATACATTAGTAATGGTACCCCTACCATACTCTCAAGTTTTTTTGTTTGTCAACAGTTTTGTCCCTGTAGCAATACTTGGGTTGCGTCAGAAACCACTTATGTATTACACTTATGCCTATAAGAAAAACATTAAGGGCGGGGGAACCTACATGGACTTTTTATCGCGAAATGCGAATAATCAACCGCAGACACCTCGGAGTAATGGCACTCAAACTACTACGCCAGCTCCCACAGGACGCTCTGGCGAAAACAAGAAGGGATTTGAGTATCTAGCGTCCTCAACCTGGACGAGGATTATTTTTGTCGTACTACTCTTTTCGCTTACCGTACTGGCTATTTCTATTACTATCTTGATCTACTTTGGCAAGCCAAACGAAGCACACGCCGTGGATACCAAGAAAGAACAAGCCGTCTTTTTGACAAACGGTCAAGTCTACTTCGGTAAAATTAGCAACATCAATCAAGATTTTGTTAACCTTACAGACATTTACTACCTGAATTCGAACCCTGCAGACAGCTCAAGTACTAACAAGACGCAGCAAACAAGCTTCTCTCTTGTAAAACTTGGTTGTGAGTTGCACGGTCCAGCTGATCAGATGATCATTAACCGGGCGCAAGTCAGTTTCTGGGAAAACCTTACCAGCACCGGTAAAGTCGCCAAGGCTATTGAACAGTTCCGTTCACAAAATCCAAACGGCCAGACGTGTAGCAGCTCAAACAGCTCAAACAGCACGCAGCAAAGCGGAGCCAGCACAGCTCCAGCCGCCAACACTGGAGCAGCTACCAACACAAAACAGTAGTAGTTCTCTGCTAAAATCATCAACAAATCCCTTCGCTCGGAGGGATTTGTTTTTTTGCCATCTATCCGTGAGTATAGGAAGGGAGGTAACCCTCTCCATGCCCAAACACCGCGGATAGAGTACGGCGGGCGTAGGCAGCAACCAATGCATATGCTTCGCGGTAGCCCCGTCCGCGGTGTCCGAGCATGGAATATGTATGCTTTTAGCTGTTCACGCCACACTTATTTGGTGTAGCGCTTGAGCACGTAACCCAGACCGACACGTAGAATAAGCAAAATGAGCGCGACGACCGCGATAGCAACGCTAAAGCCCGCAATATCTGGCGACCAAGATGGCGAGACAAAATCAAACTTGTACATCGCATCCGGAATCTTAGCGACTCTGACGCCGTGTTCGGACACGTACTTTTCGACACAAGGCACACGGTTACGTCCGGAGAAGTCAGTAGAATCTTGCTGCTCGCAATATTGTTGGGCGGCGTTATAGGTTTGGGAATTATTTTGCTGGGCCTGAGTTTGGGCAGCGTTCTGTAGCCGTTCGTAGGTGTATTTAAGCTGTATCGGCGGATAGACCGCGTCGTCACCGCTGGCCAGCTTGGTGTTCATATGTCCGTAGACGTATGCGCGGAGTTTTTGCAGCGCAGCTTCTACATCCTGGTTATTTTTATCGGCAGCGTACACCTGGTCGCGAAGCGTAATCATGGTTAGGTTATTCTGGCGGAGTGCAAAAACTGCTACCGCTGCGCTGACCAGGAAAATGACCAGTAAATACCATATCTTAACGGGGCGAATTTTACTCGTCCAAAGGTAGTGTAGTAGTTTTTTATCCATATGGTTTTGGTCTTTATGCTTTTTATAAGTGTAACATGCTAGACTGAAAGCATGCATGTATATTTCTCTGGGATAGGTGGTGCAGCTATTGGTCCTTTAGCACTTATTGCACACCAGGCCGGTTTTACGGTTTCAGGCTCCGACAAGCAGAACAGCAGCTACATAGACTATCTTAAAAAACACGGCATACAGGACATACATATCGGGCAAGAATACGATCAAATTACCGCAGTCCATGATAAAAACGTCATCGATTGGTTTGTATACACTTCTGCCCTGCCGATAGAACAACCTAATGCACCGGAACTACAGTTCTGCAAAGACAACCACATTAAGGCCACCAAGCGTGATGTATTTTTAAACCGCTTGCTCGATGAAAAGCAGCTTAAACTTATTGCGATCGCCGGGACCCACGGCAAAACTACCACGACCGCCATGATGATCTGGCTACTCAAACAATTGCATATACCCATCAGTTATTCGGTAGGCGCTAAATTAAGTTTCGGCGAAATGGGAGCCTACGACCCAAAAAGTCAGTATTTCGTATACGAAGCTGACGAGTTTGACCATAACTTTCTGTCATTTCACCCCTATGTTTCGTTGATTACCGGTATTGACTGGGACCACCCGGATATCTATCCTACGCAAGCATCCTACAACAAAGCTTTTGAGCAGTTTTTAGACCAAAGTGAGTGGTCACTGTTGTGGCAGGCAGATGCCGATAAGCTAGGCATCAAGTCCCACAACCAGTGGATTATGGACCAGAACGATACGGCAATTGAAGAACAGGTGCATTTACCGGGGCGGGTAAACCGTCTGGACGCATGGCAAGTCGCAGCTGCCGTACATTGCTTAACCGAAAAACCAATCGAGGAATTACTTCCCTATCTCGATACATTCCCTGGTGTAGCACGCCGGTTTGAGCAAATCGTACCTGGCTTATACAGTGATTATGCGCATACGCCGCCAAAGATCCGAGGTGCTTTGCAGATGGCCCACGAAGTCGCCGGTGACAGAGTAGTCGTCGTTTATGAAGGCCTGCACAATACCCGGCAACACTTCATCAAAAAGGATCTACAGCATCTGTTTGATGACGTACAACAGCTATACGTCGTACCCAGTTACCTGGCGCGGGAAGACCCCTCGCTTGCACTGCTAAAACCCAAAGACCTTATTCAGCTTATGAGCTCAAAAGCAGCAGCTCATGCCGCCGCAGCCGACCTGGATAAAGAGCTACAAAAAAAGATAGCCACCCATATAGACCAAGGCGATACCGTACTCTGTTTAAGCGCAGGTGGCGGCGGCAGTCTCGACGAGTGGATCCGTAAACACTTTGCTGCTAAATAAGTGCTGCGGCAAAGAACGCCGCGATAATAATACCAAGCATTACCCAGAACCACACGCCTGGGACAGAATGTGACGGCGCTTTGTCGGTGGCCGGAAGCTGGTGCTGAGCATCTGCTCGTGTAGGCATACCTTGTGGCAATGACGGCGTTGTCATACCGCTCGGTAAGGTGCTCTGGCCAGGCTGAACTTGCTGCACGGGCTGAGGGTGCGCGTGACCAAAAGCCGCAAAGGCACCGAGCGTTGGAGCGGCACCAGCTGCATGGGTGCTGCGCCTCTGCGTTGGTATGGCGGTAGTGCGATCTGGCAATACTTCCTGTTGACGCTCCTCGCGAAAAGCTTGTCCGTGTCCTTCGGTTGAGACGATTTCACGGTTATGTTTGTCTACTCTATAACGGCGCCAAGCGTCCTGTACGACGCGGGCGGGCTGCTCTGTGGCATAGTCAGCGGCCTGCTCAACTGTTTGGGCATCAGGTTGAGGTATAGCCTCCTGGATGGGTGCTGGCTGGGCGGGTCGTTGCTCGACTGGCAATCGGTTAGGCGTCCCAGCGTAGTTGATATTTGGCGCACTGTTAGGGCTGGCCACAACACCAAATGGTGCAGCTACACCGCCGAGTCGCTCCTGTTGAACTTGATGACGCATTGTTTGCTGTTGCTCGCGCACTCGCGTGTTCATTTCGTTTTGGGCACGCTCCATACGCTGTTGGCTTTCTTGGTTAACTGTTTGTTGCTTGGCTAGCTTATCATTTTGCTTTCGAAGTTTCTTGTCTTCCTTGCGGCGATAGTGACGTTCGACGAGACCGACGGCTAACGCTGGGCCCCAGCCGGAACCTTTTTCGATAACCCATGTTTCGGGAGCTTGATTTCCGATAGTGGCGGGCGGCAGTGGGCCAACATTCGGGTTAAGCGCCGTGTTTGCAAAATGAGGAGTCGGGTCACTGTTAAAGAAATGCGGGTCATTTGGGGTAGGCGGCAAATTACCCGGAGGCATCTTTTCGGTAGTCATGGCATGAGGCGGAACATTGCCGGTATTATGAACTTCCGGAGGGGCTGGACCAAGGGGCGAATCAAAGAGACTCTCTTGGGGTTGTTCAAATGAGTGCTCACCGCTTACCGGTAAAGGCTGCTCATGAGATACAACGGCAGACGCTTGCACCGCTTCGGTAGGCGTCGTGGGCTGAGCTGCAAGATTCGGCGTGTGGATAGAAGACAATGCATCCTTTGCTACAGGTCCGGGGAAACCTGGTATACGCCGCTTGAGTACCGCTAAGGGTTCCGGCCGCATACTTTGTGACCACTCAGACCAATTGTCATCAGTTACGCGGCGGGTAGCTTCATGACCGGTAACTCCAGTCGGCTGGGACAAAGTTGCATGTTCTCCGGTCGTTGTTGTTGGCACTTGGCCGGGGGCGGCTTCGACGGTAGGTATAGTATCTTCTTCGGTTTTGTTGTCGGTGACTTCGGCCGACTCTTGTACCGATTTGGGCATTTCTATGATTGCCGGGCCTTTGGATAGCGGCACCCGTGGAATGTACGGGCTTGGCCACTGCGACTGCTTTTTCTTGTCTTTAGAATCTTTCTCTTTTTCGCCGGAGTCTTCTGATGGTTTTGATTCAGACGGAGCGCCTGGACCGACATCATGCTGCACGATACGCTCGAAAATCATTCCCTGTCGGATAGGTTGTTTTGGTCTCTCGGGGGGCACGGCAAATAACGACTCACCGTGGTAGGAACCGGTGCCGCCGCCAGTGGTTTTTTTACCGTCGTTGGAGTGGTCGTCTGAATCTGGTGTTTTTTCCATAAGCAGCGTTAATTAATCCTACCTGAGTAATGTTACTAGTATAGCGCTTTACAGAGCTATACTATAACAGTTTTCCTCTGTTAATGCAACCATGTCCGCCGCTACCGGTTGTCGCCGCGTCCACGTATCACATTACGTTGTTTGCGGCTTTTGAGCTTTTCCACATTGCGCTGCATGACGTCGTCAAAGGATAAACCAAGGCTATGCGCCATTACGGCGATATACCATACGACGTCGCCTAACTCTTTAGCAAGCTCGTTTATATCTTCTTCGGTGACCTTGCCGTTTTTATATGCTACGATTTTTTTCCATTTTTCAACGACTTCACCGGCTTCTCCGGCAACACCCATTGCCCAGATCGTTTTTTCCATTAAAGGCTCATAACTGTTTTCCGCGGTCGTCAAGGCCTGTTTCTGGTATTCATCAAATGTCATGTGCTCTCCTTTTATGGATCTAATTGTACGGCACCTTGGCGTAAAACGGTAAGTGTGCCGTCGGTAGAGAGTGAGGCTACGGTAGAAGGCTGGTTGCCGGTCGTATCACCTCCGTCCACATAAAAATCAACGGTATCGCCAAAGTAGTGCTTAGCTTGGGCAATATTCTGGGAGGGTGGTTCACCGGGCATATTGGCGCTACTTGTCAGGAGCGGCCCGGTTTGTGATAACAGCGCCTGGATGGTTTCATCTGAAGGAATGCGGACGGCCAGCGAGGACTTGCCTTGATCCAAATACGCCAGTGCCGGATCGACGGGCAATACCACACTGAGTGGCGCCGGCCAAAATGAGGAAACAAGTTGCAGATACTGGGGAGCTACACCAAGCTGTTCGAGTTGCTCTATGGATGCAGCGATAACGGTACCCGGTTTACCCTCGCGGTGCTTGATATGGTATAGCTTGGCGACGGCATCAGGATCAGCGGCACGAGCAACAACACCATATATGGTATCTGTGGTCATGACGCCAACACACCCCTGACGGAGCAAAGACACAATCTCAGCCTGGTTATATGCGGCTATATCTTTCATAGAGTAATTACTTAGATTTTACGTAGACAAGAATCGTTAAGCCTGCCAATAGTAGCATAATGAAGATTGTCGTTACAACTACTCCTGTTGCGGATGGCTGGCCGTTATGTACTTTTTTGGGGGCGGCAGGCTTGGCTGGCTGCGATTTGTCTGGGGTTGCCTCTTTTGCTTCTGGTTCTTTGGGCAAGGTCTTTTGGTCCGCAGACGAATCATCGTCTTCGACCGTTGGGGCTTCGTGCACAGCCAAAGGTGCAGGTTTTTCAGCAGCAGACGTCGGGACTGGCTCAGCGGTTTTTGGAGCAGACTCAGGGCTGGGCACCGGCGGTACTGGTGGTGTTGCAGGCCGCGGCGGTGCACTGACATCCATGATTGGTTTGGGTTGCTCGGAAGGTTGCATAGTCTGCTGTCAGTATATCATGTACGAAGCTGGTACTGGCCAGCAATTTGCTCAATAAGACCCTCTTTTATAAGGTCATTCAAAACGTCAGGTAAACGCTCATCGGTTATTGCCGCAACAAGCTGTTCATAAGTGTATGGCTGATCACCAAGGAGGCGTATTACTCGCCCGCGGACCTGGCGGCGTGAGCCATTAAATGCAGATTGTTTGGTATACGATGCACTGGCGCGGGAAACATTGCCTACTGAGCGCTTAAGGTATGTCCCGTAATCCATGAGTGCCCAGTACCATTCCCGACTGCGATCTACGGGCAGCGTTGCCTCTACTATGGGCAGTAGTAAGGTGTCGGGTATTGCCTTTTGGTCTCGAAAAAAATGATGGATATAGACAGTACGGATATTTGTTTCAATAAATACGACTGGGCTGTTGTACGCATACGCCAGCACTGCACCGGCGGTGTTAGGTCCGATGCCGGGCAATTGCTCCAACTGCTTACGGTTATCCGGCAACTCACCGCTGTGGTTTGTAACGACACTTTGTGCAAGCTGCCATAAAAACTTGGCACGCCGGTTATATCCTAGGCCACTCCATAGTACAAGCACGTCAGACAAAGGCGCTCTGGCCAATGTCGCAAATGATGGATACGAGGCGATGAAGGCTTCGAACTTTGGAATAACCCTGGAAACTTGCGTCTGTTGAAGCATCAATTCCGAAACGACAATGAAGTAGGGATCGAACGTGCCCTTTACAATTGGCAGGCGCCACGGCAGATCGTGTCGGCCATTCGCCTTATAATAGTCCCATACTACTTTCTGGAAGGGCTCTATGTCTATCGGTTCCATAGCTAGTAGGTGTCTGTAAAGCCATACGTCGGCGCTACATCGGCGACTTTCCTGGGCGTACCACCGCTGGCACTTACGACATATTCGGCAGTTTCACTTTTATTCGACACGCGGTAGGCAACAATCCCGTCGCCCAACCAGTGTAATGGAGCTACTATTCCGGGCTGTGTAGCAAGCACCGTATCGCTACCGTCCTGGTGGTGCAGTAAGAGCGTGGTTGTACCGTTTCGCACATCCACCCACACGCTTTCCGTACCCACCGGATTAGCGGCAAATGTATACGACTTAAATATGGCCGGGGCGGCAGAACCCGATAGCTGTTTAGTGCTGAGGTTTAACGTGGACCAACCATCTTGCGTTTGTAATGCGACGGTGTCGTATCCAATACGAAGACCCGTCCAGACCTCTTGCTGTGAAAGTTGTTCTTTACCCGTTCCATCCGGTTTGATAGCAAAAAGACCGAGCATGGCAGCCGGATCACTGGCAGCGGCAGCGTAGTATACGTAACCCTTGGCGCTCAGCACGACGTTGAACTGGCCCGCCGTCGCAAGTTGCGAACGTGCATTTTGGATATAATCATAGGCTACGATTCGGTTGCGGCCTGTACTGTCACTGCTAGTGGTAGCGAGCGTCGTACGATACAATAATCGGTTTCCCACCCAATCTATTAACTGTATCTGCTGGGCATGATCAACTACAGTATGATTGCCCGTTTCGACGTTAATAAGCGTGAGCGCCACAAGCTGGGTGCCGCTTGCATCATGCTGGTCATCGCGGATTGATACCAGTGCGGCCTGGGTATTATCCGGACTCATGACCAAACTACTATTGCCATCCTCAAGCCCCGTACCTTTGAGCAGCACTTTGCGGTCATGGCCGTCAAGGCTCGAGATATACACATCGTACGTACCGCTTTGTTTAGACGCATACACAACTTTATTATCAGGTAGTAACGCTACGTGCGGAGCGTCTTTTTGTGTCGCATTAAGCGTCACTTCCTGGCTAAGGTAGCCGACGTTGGTAATGGTTACCTTAAGTTGAGTGGTTGTAGCATCTTGGAGCGTAAGGCTTACTTTACCGTCTTTGTCAGATAGCGCACTGGCTTGGTCGCTCTCAGCGCTGGCGCCACTAATAGGCTTACCCGATAATGCATCAACGACATAGAATTCGTAGCGGGTACCGACGGCATGAAGCGTGTAGGTGCCAAGCGGATTACTGCCCCATCCAATAACTACATGCGTATTATAGGGTGAGAAAGCTAGGCGTCGCACGTGTATATCGCGCGGTCCCAATGGCAGACCACTAACACGGGCTACGCCGTTAACGTTAGTCGTAGCCGTTTTGTCGCCAAAAGTTACCGTAACATTTTTGAGAGGCAGCTTGGTTATATCATCTACGATGATTACAGAGGAGGAAGCACGAACACCGGCTTTATTAAGTACGGCGTATCTGGTTTTAGGAATGACGGCGACGGTCGTTATGCCGGCCAATAGGATAAGCAGGGTGACGTACCGTGCGGCCTTGTTATGCCACCAGCGTACTAGAAATGAGCGTTTTTTAGGGGGTGTAACAGGAACCTGCGCACCGTCGGTATCTGCCAGGAGCTGATCGCTTTCTTCGGTGACAATACTGTCGACGGCCGCATCGGTCTGCGGATCATCATCTATTGACGGTTCTTGCATCTTTGCCGCTACCTCATCATCAGGAACGGTTGACTTTGGTTCTTTTATACGATGGTTAATGCCCATCTGCTTGGCTAAAGCCGCCGGCACTTCGGGTGCCGTGCTGGCGGGCATTGGCTGCTGTTTGGGTGCAGATGCGCCTTGGTGTGTATCTTCGCTTTTTGTCATAGGTATACACTGTAGTGTACCAAATAAATACGGCAGTTAAACAGCTACTGGATGGCAAGAGAAGTCAGCAGGTTGCGGAGCATTTTAGCGACAGCGGTCCCGTCACTCCAAGTAGAACTGGCGATAGTCATTGGCTGGCCCGTACCAGTACAACTGCCATTACATTCCAGAAACGTAACTGATACTAACGGGTCGACCTGTACGATATCCACTTGTGGTACTGCCTGGTCTTTTTGGTAACCGTTATCACCAGTGATATATATGGCATCGATGCCGCTTACCGTGCTTGTAGGATACTGCACGAAGCTAAGGTATGTCTGGGCGCGCTGCGTCTGAGATGGCTTGGTGTAGCTGACTCTCTCTGAACTAAGCGTGGCTAAACCATTACCTTTTTTGAATGCATCAAGCGTAGTTTGCTTAGGTTGAATCGTAACCACTGCTTGACCGCTTTTACTGCCGCCGCCAGCCGTCTTTAGCTGCATAGCCGGGGATACGATAGTTACCTTGTTATTAGCTTCGGATGCTTTCCAGTTTTCCGGATAATCTAGCCCCAGGCCTAATGTCGCGGAATCAAAGTGCTTGGTTTTTGTGACGACTTCTGTTTGCGTACTTGATGTCTTGGTATCGTCCTTTGCAGTCGACGGCGTATCTTTTTTGTTGAGAGCTTTTGTTATCAACAAATACGCTGCTGCTGCCAGGATAAGTACCCCGACAATAATCATCAGGATGCGCAGCCACATACGTTTTGGCTTGGGCGCTGGTGCGATACTTTTGAGATAGTCGATACGCTCCTGGCGTTCGGCATCGGGCGCTTCATATGGGCGTAGTTTACGTGGTGGACGAGGTGTTTCGGCGTCCGGCGATAGCGGTTGCTCGGGCGCTTGGTTGTCGTTATCTGGTTCCATACATACAGTATACGCCACCCGCCAACACGCTGTCCTATCGTCAGGTACTTACGGTGCAAGACGGTTGATATCGCGTGGGAACAGTGTTGCTTCTTTTACGTTGTGAAAGCCAAGTATTTTTTGCGTCAGACGTTCAAGTCCGAGCCCGAAGCCGCCGTGCGGAGGCATACCGTATTTCATGGCGTTTAGCAGCGGAGCAAAACCGGGATCGCTTGGATCACCGCCAGCTAAATCTTTGAGTTGCTTGACGACTACGTCGTATTGGTGCTCACGCATGCTTCCGGTGGTGATTTCGACACCGCGGAATAGCAGATCGACACGGTCAGCGATCTGAGGGTTCTCGTCGTTTGCCTTATGATAGAATTTCATTTCGCTGGCCGGCCATTCACTGACGAATACAGCGTCGGAGCCCAGTTCTTTTTTGGCGTATTCACAAATCCATTTTTCTTCATCAGGGCGAAGGTCTTTTTCACCGACAGATTGCTGTCCGGTGGCCTTGCTGTATCGTTCGTGGATTTCCTGCATGCTTATGACAGGAATCTCCTTAGGGATCAGCGGTTTGGTCGCGTTCCAGCGTTTAAGCTGCTCTTCGTGCTTGGCCCATACTTCCTCGACGACGGCATAGAGCAAGCCGCTCAGGAATTGCTCTAGGTCCTGCAACGTAATGAAGCCCATCTCGCCGTCAACAGAGGTATATTCTGTCATGTGGCGAACGGTTGCGCTTAGTTCTGCGCGGTACACCGGTGCGATTTCGAACACGCGCTCAAATACACCGACCATCATCTGCTTGTAGAACTGTGGGCTCTGGGCCAGCGTAGCCGTTTTACCGAAGTAGTCCAGTTTAAAGACCTCTGCACCGCCTTCTGTTGCTTCTGCCAGTAACTTTGGCGTATGCATTTCGGTAAAATCGTGTTCATAGAAGTAGTCGCGGATGGTGCGGCAAATGGTCGATTGAATCTCGAAAACGGCGCGCTCCTGGATGTTGCGCAGCCCGATCACACGGTAATCGAAGAGTGTGTCCAGATTGTCCGGTTTATGGCTCAGCGGCTTGTCGATTTCGATAGGTGGTTCATCGGTAACTGGTACGGAAACGGTTAGCGTGACGTCGTGTAATTCAACGCCACCAGGTGCGCGTGGCTCTTCCACGGCCGTACCGGCAACCTGTAAAACAGTACCGATCTGCAGGCCGCGAAGCTTTTCAACTTCGTTTTTGTCTTTTACGACAACCTGCACCAGGCCATCGCGGTCACGGACGTTAATAAATGTGAGACCGCCAAGCAGGCGCTTTTTGTGCACCCAACCCTCGATCATCACTTGTTCACCGATGTGACCCTGTAGGTCACGACTCAGAATTCGCATAGGTAATCTCCTTTAGAAACAATTGGATCGGCTCAGTAAGGGTCGCTGACGTAAACCCGCGCGCCTACGCGAGGTTACCGACCCGAGGATTCATATTGTTTTGAAGCGTTGCAATCATTGGCTTCTATTCTATCACCTCTGTTGCTTCAGGGGAAGTAGTATCTTCTTTAAGGTCGCTGATTTCGGGGTCGGCTTGGCCCGAACTGGCTTTGGGCGGTGCATCCTGCGCACTGACAGGAGCTTCGCCCTGTATGGGTTCGGGGTCGGATATTTCAGGTTGAGGCTTATAGGCTGCGACCGCGCTGCGGTTGGCGTACGGCAATGCTTCCTCGTTAGCCGACTCGCCGAGGAGTTGCTGTAAGATCGCGTCGAGCGTCACCACACCGACAAATTCTTCGAAAGCATTAATAACAACGGCTACCGGCTGGTTCGATTGCCGTAAGGCCTGCAAAGCCTGCGGCAGGCTGAAATCTTCGTGTACATATATAAGGTCATTCCGCACCAGATCGAACACCCGACCGCCATGCTTGGCCTTTACCGCGTCGGCCATGGTCAGCGAGCCAACAATGTCTTCACGCTCACCTTTGTACACCAGGAACGACTGCTGGTGCTGCTGATGCAGACTATCGAGCAATATCGGTCCGATGGTGTCGTCGGCGTTAACGAGGTGGGCCTCTTTGCGAGGCTGCAGCACGTCCGAAACGTGGGCATCACCAAACTGGAGCACCTGTTCCGCCAGCTCAAGGTCGTGTACGTGTAAGCGGCTATCGGGCTGATTTTTTTGCTGCGCCAATAAAGATAAGAGGTCCTCTTTCTCATATACGCCTGTGTGCGCTTCGAAGCGCCTGTACGTATTGAGCGTATTGCCTATTTTTTCGAGTACGGTATGGGTACGCAGTAAAACCCAGCCAAGTGCAGGTGAAAAAGCGGCGGCAATTCGTGCTCCCCGCTGCGTAAGCCGGATAGAAGGAACAACGATAAAAGCAGTCACTAGCAGCAGTGCCAAGATGGCAAACCCAACGATAGGCGGCGTCTTTCCGGCGATAAGCACATAACCACCTGCCAGGCTCAGCACACCAATAGACCACAACAGCAAGCGCAAACTGCGGCCAAACGCCGCTACCCTATATAGCGTTTTTGCTAGTTGGTCGCCCTTGCCCGCCAGGCGCTTAAGCTCCCACGCGGGGATACTACTAAAAAAACGCTGCAGAACCAGCGCCGTGATACCCATGAATACCAACAGGCAACTAAGTACATAAACGATCATGCTTTTATCTTAGCACCCTTTACGGCCAGAATTAAGCTAACGGGTGGTATACTACTACCAAAAGGAGATTTGTACCGATGAGTAAAGGATTTTGGGCAATTATCGCTGTTATCGTAGTGGTATTTGCCGGCCTCATATTTTTCAACAACAAGGACAAAGATAAGGGGAGCAGCCCTAGCGGGCAGGTAAGCAGTCACGTCGAAGGTAACACCGCCTCCAAAGTCAAACTCGTCGAATACGGCGACTTCCAGTGTCCGGTCTGTGGCGGTTATTACCCTATCGTCAAACAAGTGGTTGAGAAGTACAAAGATAAGATCTCATTCCAGTTTGCCAATCTGCCGCTGAGCCAGGTCCACCAGAACGCCTTTGCCGGAGCCCGCGCCGCAGAAGCAGCCAGCAAACAAAACAAATACTGGGAAATGCACGATTTGCTGTACCAAAATCAGAGCACTTGGTCCGAATCTAAAAATCCGAGCAATTACTTTAACCAATACGCCAGCCAGCTCGGCCTTAATAGCGCACAATTCCAAAAAGACTTCTCTAGTGCGGCGGTTAACGACACCATTAATGCCGATATTAACGCCTTTAAAAAGACGGGTGCTGCCATGGCTACACCGGCCTTTTTCTTAAATGGCAAACAGCTACAACTGCAAACACTGCTGGATAGCAACAACACGCCGACGGTTGATAACTTCTCAAAGGTACTCGACGAGGCGCTCGCTAAAGCCGGCCAGTAACGCTACCTTCAATTCAAAAAGATCCGCACACGGTTGCGGATCTTTTTTATTAGTACTTTATAAACTCTTGCCAGGCTGGCCGGCGTACACGTACCGGAACACGGGCAGCCTTCGATCGGATTACCTTGATCTTAACTGACATAGTAACTCCTTCAGGAGAGCCCGCCAGATGCGAAGCCAGCAAAACTCTACAGAACGTTTATTTGTTTTTAACCTCTTTTTG
>JGI24737J22298_10000030_pt1 | contig 42783 bp, 44 predicted proteins | sample KBSCornC3_FD_22298 | JGI IMG/M metagenome (IMG submission 22298) | reverse complement strand
GTGGTGGGGCCGAACGAGGTGGCGACGCCGATGACCCACGGCGTAAACTTCAAATGGATGGTAAACGCGTAGCACGTCATGCGCTCGACATTATGCCGGATGTGACCCTTCAGGTTGTTGAAGCCGACGGGGCCGGTAACCGCCAAGATGGAATTGATTGGGACCAATATGATTTATTCGTTCCGCACCAGGCTAACGGCAAAATGATCGAGTTGCTGTGGAGGGGTCTACAAGTACCCGAAGACAAGCGCGTATTAACCGTAGACAACCATGGTAATACCTCATCTGCTTCAGTGGGGCTGGCGCTGCACGACGCATACAATAATGGGAGGATCGAGCGAGGCAAGCGTATACGAGTCCTAGCGACGTCCGTCGCTGCCGGTATGGTTGGCGCTGCTGGTGCCTTCGACGTCTGTCTTGGCCAAAGCCGTACGACCTGATTGCTTATATCAAGCCCTGTTAGGATTTGTTACAATACCTAACTATGAAAGTAAATATTAGCGTTATTACCTTACCTGTCTTTGATCTTCAGAAATCCTTAGCTTTTTACCGGGATGGTATCGGCCTCGAAACCGACGGCATCCGCAACCGCGGCAGTATTGATTCCAGCGTGGTTTTTGACCTGCAGGATGGCTTGCAATTGCTGTTGCTGCCACACGAGGTTTTCGAGCAGTTTTCGCATGGACACCCTATTGCTGACGGGGCTATCGATTCGATTCTGAGCTTTATGGTTGACGATAAGGCAGAGCACGACCGGATTATTGACCGCGTGGAAGCTATGGGCGGTACGTTACTGCCAAGCGTTGGCGGTACTACCTACTTCAAAGATCCCGATGGCCACATCTGGGAAATGACTACGTAATTTTTACACCTTTGCGCCTCTGGCAGGGTTTGTTATAGTGCCCCTAGGAGGACCTTATGACAGAATATATACCATCTGCCGATCAACCACTTCTCGGTGGTACCGATGGATTCAGAGAGACAGTAACTACCGAACCTGGCCCAGCCAAGATGAACGAAGAAACAGTCGCTTTACTAACGGCTGCGTACGTAGAAGAATGTAGAGAAAACGGCTTTCTCGGCCCTGTTGTTATCGGGAGGGATACACGACCTTCGGGTGGTCGCTTGCAGCGCGCGGCCATGGACGGCGCCATTGCCGCAGGAGCTATGACTATCGATTTAGACGTTGCTCCCACCCCAGTTGTGCAAAAGGTAGCACATATGCTTGGTGGGAATGCTGAGATTATTTCTGCAAGCCACGGACCGGAAACGCAGAACGGCGTTAAATATTGTTTCGGTGCCACAAAACCTACCAAGACGCAAATTACCGATGTTAGCGAGCGGTACTGGGCGCACGTCGGCAATGATCTTGTGATTCCACGCGACCGCCGGGTGCCAGACCCAAAGAAACCAGCCGTACCAGCAGAAGAAAGTTCCAGAGACTTCCATGTGTGGTACCGAAAAAAGCTCGTGGAAAACATCGCGCAGGAATTTGGCGACCGACCACTTGAGGGCAAGCGGTTCGTTATCGATACCGCCCGAGGCGCTGCCAATGCCTTTACTCCTGAAGTATTTGAAATGTTAGGAGCAACCGTTGACCGGTTTGCGTGTGATACCGACGGCGCTATAAACGACGGTTGCGGCGCTACCGATAGCCGTGGCGTGAAGCAGTTTTTGGCAGAAAACCCTGCTATCTTATATGACAAGCAGTTTGTCGGTGCCCTGCTGAATGATGGTGATGCTGATCGTGTCGTTGGTGTCGGTGCAGTTTGGAAAGATGGCAAACCGCAGCTTGTTGACCTGGACGGCAATATTTTCCTGGCTAAAATGGCCGAAGGGGAACCGGGGGTGGTAGGCACCGAATATATCAATACGGGCGCCCGCGCTTACATTACTCGTATGGGAGTTGGCTTTGAGCAATGCCCGAATGGAGATGCCAACGTAACCCGGGCCTTACTACAACGTCAGAATAATAGACATTCATGGCGACGGGGTGGAGAAGCTTCGGGTCACCAAATAGATACCGATTGGCTAACCAGCGGTGACGGTATCCGTACGGCTGCATGGTTCGCCTGTCTGGCTGCACGACAAGGCTCGACATTTGGTGACATCCGTACGTCTATACCACTGTGGCACGAACGTAGTGAAGCCATTGAGTTGGCTAACGGTGATGGAAGGCTGATTTTAGAGCATGAAGCGGTACAGCGAGCGGTAGCCGAAGTGAAAACGTATGAGAATGTACGACATGTTCTCCGCGAATCGGGTACCGATAAGGTGCTCCGGTTATTTGCCGAGTCACCGCATGAACAAGGTGCAGCATTCACAATGGGATTATTACGAGGTGCGGTCGAGGTTGCCCAAAAAGATTTAAGGAGTAAACATGGCTAATACAGAATTATTTAATAGCGCTATGTTGGCTGGCCAAGAGCTTCATGGCCAGGGTGATTTTACCGAGGCTCGAGATCATTGGCAAATCGCCGAGAACCATGCTCCCGATGCAGTATCGGCGGGCAGGGCTATCCGAGGTGATGCGGCAAGCGCTGCAAAGCTTGGATATCTGGGCGTGGCGGTTGAACGGGCCCAAACTGCACTCGTGCTGCATGGCGACGCTGCTGCTGAAAATCCCGTCTACCGGCGCGAAGAGGCGCAGACGCGGGGAGTACTGGCGCGCCTTATGTTTAAGTCGATAGGTACCGAAGAATATCATGAGCTTATGCCCACAGCCGAAGCACGCAAAGGGGCGGTATTGCCGCTTGTCAGTATGCGCCGGGCGGTGGAAGTGCTCGGCGGTATCAGCCGCGAAGCAGAGCGCACGGACCAGCATTTATTAAACCTGCTACCTCATATGGCTACGGGCGAAGCATTATATGGTGACCAAGATCGGGCGCGTCATTTGCTTGGCTATTTGCCCATGGCCGTTAAGTTGACTGAATCACCCGACTTGCCTACAAGCGCACATATTTCTGAGAGACACCGCCGTACATCGCAGCTGCGGATGGCAGCTTACGCCGGTGGTGCTGCGCTCGTGACTACCTTAGCTGCCGCGCCGAAGGGTCGTCATATGGCGCTCGGTGTTGCACGGGGTCGTGCAGGCTGGTAAATATTACGTGTGTTCGCTCATCTGGCCCACGAATATGCTTGGCTAACTGCCCCTGACAAGATATAATCAGGGGCATTGGCGCCGTGGCGGAGTGGTTACGCAGAGGTCTGCAAAACCTTGTACACCGGTTCAAATCCGGTCGGTGCCTCCATAACAAGGGCGAGTGGCGGAATTGGTATACGCGGCGGACTTAAAATCCGCTGGCCTTTAAAGCCTTGAGGGTTCGAGTCCCTCCTCGCCCACCAACTAAAAACCACCGGCACAGTCGGTGGTTTTTAGTAACTATCGCTTGCTGTTTACTCTGTTTGCTATACTCGATTCTATGAACTCTACCAGCGAAGCCTTGGCGGTTATCGATATGCAAAAACACTTTTTTGATGAAAACAGCGCAGTGGATGCCGAGCGTCTGGCGGCTAATTGCCAGGTAGCAATCGATGGCGCGCATGACCAAGGAATACCTGTTATTCATGTTGTCACAGAATATAAAGCTGACCGGTCGGATTGGCCGCACAGCTTGCAAGATAATCCGGATAGCTGGTGTTCACGAGTCGTCGAGGGCCACCCATTATCTGAGGTAGTTGATGGCATACAGGTAGACCGGCAGCGCGATTTTTGTATCGTAAAGAAACGGTTCAATGCTTTCCATGAGACGGCTCTTGACTAGTTACTAAAAAGCGAGACGATCAATTGCAAACGACTATTCGTCGTTGGCTATGCGGCGGACGTCTGTGTGCGGCAAACCCTTTATGGAGCCTATGATCGGAACTATGAAACCGCTGTTATCGAAGATGCAGTCGAACCATTTCGCATACCAAAAGCAAATGCCCTGGAGAATGTGCAGTATTATTTGAACACCCAGATTTTTTCGTTAGAGGCCTTTCTTAACCGGTAGTAATAAGGCGAGGTGCTTGTTACGTGAAACCACAGCGCCAATGCTTGATATATTTAAGTTTATATGATATAATTTACAACCTTAACCGTAGCAACAGAGGATTATTATGAGAAGAGAAACAGGTAGATTACTGGTCGCGGGCGCCGTATGTGCTACGGCTGCAGTTGGCTGTACGTCTCCAATCGAAGGCCGGGCTCAGCCGGTCGTTTCTCCCGAGAGCTGCAAGTCATTTCTTTCTGAAACTGGAGGTTACCCCATAGATGACGTCCGTGGTTTAGCAACCGCAATACGCGCATGCTATGACAACATGCCGCAGGAAAACAGGGTGCAAATTGGCGCCCATATGGTAGGTGTAAGCTTTAAGGCTAAGGACGGTCGGCAAGAACGGTTCGCCGTTGAATCAGAGGTGGGGCCTTCTGACGTTTCTTTTGTCGATAAAACCAAGCGTGTACAATTTGACCTTTTACGCAGTACTGGCGTAGAAACACCTTCGTATGACTACAATGTTTCTCTCAATACGGAAGGAGCACATTGGTTTGTCCCGGGATTAAGTATTGACGCAGCGTTCAAAGATCCTCAAGGTCAGCCGACAGTCAGCGTAAGTAAGGGTGGCAGCGGTATGGGTGCCGTTATACCTGGCGTCGATGTCGTGACTTGTGTGCGTCACCAGGTTGCCGGCCAGCTTGCTGATGTGGTCAGCATTTCTGGTGGTGCAATACCTATCGTTCTCTCCGAGCCTGTTATCGCCTGCCAGGCTGATTAATATAACACAAGGAGTGAGCCTGTCGGCATCTTGCGTGTTATAGTCGCTTTTTCGGTTTCCGACACAGTATTCGTTACATACATCGTATGACACACCGGCGGCGAAGCTTGTAGATCTTGTAATGTAACAAACTGAACCCGTGACGTATTATCTACACCCGTTTCCGTATCTGTTGTCATGCGCAATGACTGCATATGTGACAAGTGACGGGTCAATTCAAATATTCGAGGTGCGTTGAGCGTGCTGCTGCGTGCGCTTTGCACCTGACGGATAACCTTTTGCCATTGTTTACTAACAGATGCGCGTAGCGCCACCGGCTTATCCGTTACGACCACAATAGCGCCACCTAATTGTCGTGTGGCGAGATGATGTGCGATGTCCCAGGACAGCGCATCCTTATTCGCCAATGTTCGCTGTTCAACATATAAGTTGCGCATCATATACCTCATTCAGAGCATTAGATCTATCCGAGAGTGCGCGTTGGTCGGCCGTAAACGCTGCCCATCCACTGTAGAGTTTTCCATCAAAGAAGTGGCAGTTGCAGGCGAAAGCCTGTGTGCCATCGTTAGCGAGATAACCAGCAGTCAGCTTGTATAGGGGTTGTTCACCTTTGCATATAACGCATTGCTGGTCATGCTCTTGCGTGCTTTCAGGACAATTAATGATGCTCATCGCCCATTTTCTCGCATGATACGACTTAAAATCGTAACATTGCATGCAGTATCGCCGTAGTTATGCAGGTGGTATAACCCCATAACACGGGATGATCCGGGTATAGGCACCATCTCGAGGGAAGTACCCAGGCTGTCTCCTATATCAGGTGTCGTATGGACTTCAAAGTCAGTTATTGGTCGTGGGCTGTCATATGCGCCTAGGCCCACCGTACGTGCTGCACCCACTTTAAGGGTAACGGTTCGTTGTTCGAATCGTCGTGTCGTATTTTTCATCTATCCCCCTTATCGCGAGCTCTTTATTAGCTATTGATTAACTCATATAGCGGTATATAATGAACACACGGTGAGACACCCGAGACCTCTGCGCGACAACGTAGAGGTTGTACTCATTTTAAGAGCTCGCTTGTTTTACCTTCCTGAAAATGATACGTTTAGTATCTGGAACATTTATATGAGCTGGTTGGCCAACAACTGCTCAAAATTAATGGTACGGTTTTATACCGTACCATGTCAAATAATTATTACGTAAGCGGATTCATCAGATGCTTTCATTCAAACATACCGAGCTAGCCGAGAAATACGGAGTTTCCGAAGCCACCATCCGCAAATGGATCCGAAGTGCCAAGGCCGGCCAACTTGATCTTATACTTAGGAAAACTGGTGGCATCGACCGCATCGTCAACACGGCGAGCAACGTTGCGTTGATGGATGAACTTGCATCCAAAAACAAGAAATACCGCAACTCCAAATCTTTTAAGATCGTTGAACCTCGTCCAGAGTTTTACGAATTGTATACACAAGGGCAGATATACGATATTGTGACAAATCTGGAAATTCACAGAGAAATACCCCGGCAATACAATTATTTCGATGGTGGAGCAGGTAGATGGGACGAATATGTGCTGCGCATGGACAAGCAGACTACTCCGACAAGCCTGACATCTACACGCAAGTTGCTGTCTGTTAATAAAAATTACATAGATAGCCTTTTCAGCAACTATGAACAGATAAATATAGTCGATATCGGCGTCGGCAATGCACTTCCAGTGAGAGAGCTTCTTTCTCACATGATAGAGCAGGGAAAGCTTGGGCGCTATATTGCACTAGATATAAGCCCAGAAATGCTAAAAATAGCAGCACGGAATATCCGAAAGTGGTTCAATGAAGAGGTCACCTTTGAGGGATATGAAATTGATATAAGCAGGGAGCGATTCTCCAATATACTTGCTGATGCATATATAAAAAACTCAAGACCGACAGCCAACCTTTTATTATTTTTAGGCGGCACACTGAACAATTTTAGGAAGCTGGAGATTCCGTTACAAGTCATAAGTGATAGCATGGGCATAAATGACTTTTTGATTCATACGCAAAAGCTAGATAATGAGGATACACGACGCCATTTTGACTTTAATGAACAGCCGGGCGAACAGATTCTTCCTCCTATACATAGCGTAGTGGTTGACATGCTCAATATTGATCCATCTCTTTATACTCTAGAGCTTGGCTACGATTCACTGAAGCGTGAGCGTTATGAGCGTATCAAGCTAAAGGTTGCATTGAGCATAAAGTTTTCTTTTAACGAGGGAGAGCGAGTCATAGCATTTAATAAGGGTGAAACGATCTTGCTGTGGCATGCATGGCAGAATACTGCAATGGAGCTTATTAACAAATTCGACCAGAACGATTTTTATATGCTCCACTCCAGTCAGTCCGAAGATCGAGGATATATCCTTACCATTTCACAAGTTAAATCCGATTGATACAGATTAGTTGTATTTTCGCTTTTTGTTTTGATGAACGTCTGTTATTATCTGCACTGCGCTAAAACAAAATACGGAGGATAGATGAGAAAAAAGTTACGGAGACCATTGACTGTATTGACGACAGCGGCTGTACTGACTGGATGTTCTTCTGCTGAGGTACAACCTGATACTAATAGTCTAAATTCACCAAATGCTATGGCGTTCGACTGCCAAGCTGAGGCTCAAGCGGCTAAGCCGTTGCCCTCCACTACTGAAGCGTCGGCGGCTGTCATTGCAAGGGCAATTATGACTTGCTACGACAAGGCGCCTGAAGCCCAAAAAGACGCTAGAGAAGGTTCTTGTTTGTTTGACGTAAAGATTGCAGACGGTGGTCTACTACGGTTTTTTGCCCGTGAAGATACCGATAAACCTGGGCGTATTCTTGAGGTAGGAGGTAGCGTGTATCCGGATGGCGACCCTAGCAATAGCCCTAGCGAACGTATACACATTGATAGGCTTTTGCCAAAAGGCAACCATTGGGGCATGGAAGAAGAGCACCGGACGCTCGGAAAGCTGGTTACAACAGCAGTTGTCCCAAACTACGGTTCGTTAGCGCCAGCCAAGCTTATACGGGATGATGGCGCCCAAAGGCGCGAAGCCGTGCTTATGCAGCCGGATGCGGCAACATATCCCGCTGCTCAACGGCTCATTGATTTGCTTGAAACTCCTGTGGACGGTTCTTCGGCATTTATGCTTCAACCTATTGGCACTCCGTAATAACTTCGCGCCGGAACGTAGAGGTGTTGTATGTTAGATAATTTAGTTGTATAAACATACAATATGTTTGAGAGAATTGCCAGTGAAGGTGACCATGATGCTGGCCACTTAGCCGAACTGTCTACTGTTGCTGATCAGGATGCTGCATTGGCAGATCAACGAGCTGAAATTGTAGAAGACGGCACCGTACAGATTGAATCTGAAAACCAACAGTATCTACGCGAGCTGAGGGCTATCGATGATTTGCTTGATGTGCCCGGTATCGTAAATGAATTTAACGCAAAAACGAGGCATGTTCGTCGCCTTAAAGATTGGTATGCCAAATGCGAGCCTTTCTCTTGGGCGGCGCACGCCCCTTCGATGACCAGCAGGCAGGGGTTTGCACTTGATGGTGTAAGGGCTATCTGTGGTTGGCGTTTCGGCTGGGATAGGAATAGTGACGAGCGGCCCGACGAGGCGATTATCGCTCTTTACCAGCAACAGCATGAAGGCGAGCAATTGGGGCCACATTTAGCGGTGGTTCCTTATCTACCCGCTGAGTCATTTAAGCCGGAGGTTGTAGGCGCAACCGCTTTTACTAATTTATTGTCTGCTGATCATTTTGTAGTTAAGACGTATGGAGAATTGCTGCCAAAGCTGACGCAGTCGTACGAATCTTTAAATAATAAACAGCGAGGGGAGTTGATTGCTGCCGTGCGCGGACTAACCTCGGCGTTATATGATCCTGCTACGCCTACCCCGGCGAAAGCATACAATGAACGGATTGAGCATGAATTATTTGATCCGGCCGCCTCACTAGGCTGGACTCAAAAGCCTGATAGCGCGCGTCATAGCATGCTTATACTGCGAAAGCCCTTTGGTCGGGCAGTCGATCAAATGAGAGAAGGCGGTGAGATTGTAGAAGAGATGGCCAAACAACCGCTCAAGCCTGAAGATCTTCCGTCTGACGGAACATGGACCTCCGGCCGCAATCTCAAGGCTATAAATGAGCTCTTTGCCAGACCGCGGACTGAACTCATGTTTCGCTCGCGTCAGGTTAATGCCGAGCATGGTTTATGGCGTCTGCCGCTCATAAAACATCTGGTAACGAAAGTCGAGTCAGCACCGGGCTTATTCACACGGCACGCGTGGCCGACGGTGTATGCCTCTACGTTACACGCAGGGGTTGAACGTGAAAGAATTGCTGCTGCCCTAGAAGATATGCTGAGCGATTATAAGGGCTACCGGCTGTAGCCGTTTGCACAACTCTTTGCATATGTTTGTAGCCTTCACAAAACGGAGTACTATTAAAGAAATACTCTAAGAGGGTGCGATATGAGTGAAGTATCTGGATTAAAAAAATGGTTGCCGTTGGCCGTATTGGCGCTCGCACTGTTTATAGTGGTGCTGGACACGACGATCATTAACGTTTCAATTCGAAATATCATCGGCGATCTACATACGGATTTGAAGTCAGTCCAGTGGGTCATCACAGGTTATTCGTTAGTGTTAGCTGCATTTACGATCACCGGAGGTCGTCTTGGGGACATCTTTGGTCGTAAGCGCATGTTTGTCATTGGTGCCATTGTATTTGCAGTGGGCTCGCTCATTGCTTCGCGTGCAACGACGGCGCCAATGTTACTTGCCAGTGTATCGCTCGTAGAAGGCATTGGGGCGGCCATGATGCTGCCGTCGACCGCATCGCTTATATTATCGATATATAAGGGCAAAGACCGCGCTATCGCCTTTGGGATTTATGGTGCAGTAGCGGGCGCAGCGGCTACCATAGGACCGATTCTGGGCGGCTGGCTGACATCTAACTATAGCTGGCGCTGGAATTACTTGATTAATCCTATCGTAGTGCTGATATTGCTTGCAGGAGCAGTACTCATTAAAGAATCGCAAGAACGCCAGCCGCATCGGCCGGACGTAGTGAGTATCTTCTATTCGGCCCTTGGTTTTGCGGGCGTTGTTTACGGTGTTATCGAATCGTCGACGTACGGATGGGTTAAGGCCAAGCAAGCATACGAAATTGCCGGACACCATTATAATTTGGGGCTGTCCATTACGACGTATGCCATTATTTTCGGGCTTATATTTATCGGACTGTTTTTGTGGCGCCAAGTACGACTCGAACGGCGTAATAAAATACCGCTGGTGTCTATCGCACTGTTTAAAAACCGACAGTTTATGGCTGGTACTACGGTATTGCTTGTGTCGGTATTGGCTCAGTTCGGCTTCATCTTTATCATCCCGGTATTCTTCCAGGGATTGCTTAATAAAGATGCGTTCCATAGCGGCCTGGCTATCCTGCCCTTTTCGATTAGTATTTTGGTGGCATCGCCATTATCGGGCATACTGGCCGGCAAATTTAACGTTGCACAGCGACATTTAGTACAGTTTGGACTAGTGCTGAGCGCGATCGGTGCCTTCACCTTACATCAAGAGTTGCGTATAGACAGCACCGTAACAACGTTTATCCCAGGGCTTATTCTGTTTGGTATCGGTTTTGGTTTTGCTATTTCACAGCTGGCGAACGTTACATTGTCGGCTGTCTCGGTTAATCAGGCCGGTGAAGCATCGGGTGTCAATAACACCTTTCGGCAATTAGGCAGTAGTTTGGGCCAGGCGTTGATCGGAGCTTTGCTTATCGCTTCACTTTCAACGCAGCTGAATAAGGACGTAACGGCCAGCACGGTTATTCCCGAGCAGGCAAAGCCACAAGTTACAGCCGGTGTGGCGGCGTCAGCTGAGAGCCTTGGCACCGCGAGCGGCACCGATACTGATCGTATGGCTCCGACGATTGTCGAAGAGATCGCCCACATCCGTAACGATGCAATCGTAACTGGTGCCCGAACCGGCATGACAGCGACAACCGTTGGCCTTTTGGCCGCGCTGGTATTATCGGCAGCATTGCCTAAACGTGCTGCTATACAAGGAGTCGACCTAGATAAACCGGTAGCAGAAAAGAAATAATGAAGCGCAGCGCAGGTATCCTTCCCTACAAGCTGACTGACGGCACCGTACATGTGCTGCTGGTGCACCCAGGCGGGCCTTTTTGGGCCAAAAAAGATAACGGCAGCTGGTCGATACCGAAAGGCGAATATCTGGATGACGAAGAACCGATTGTGGCCGCTAAGCGTGAATTTCAAGAGGAACTTGGACTTCCGGTGCCCGAAGGTGATCTTATCGAACTGGGCATGGTCAAAGTGCCCGGCAAAGAGATTTATAGCTGGTGCATAAAGGCTGACATCTCTCCCGACATCGTTACCAGCAACCTTTTTGAAATGGAATGGCCGCCGCGTTCCGGCAAAAAGCAAACGTTTCCAGAGGTTGACCGTGCGGCGTGGTTTCCCATAGATAAAGCAAGCCAGAAAATAGTCAAAGGGCAGGTGTCGATTCTTGAGCGTCTGGCAGAAAAAATAGGTGTTAGCATAAGTCCACCGGAACCACAGGCGGAGCAGGCCAGCTTATTCTAGGTATGCTATACTTTTGGCATATGAGTCACGTGCTACGAACAGGTATGGTACGCAATATGCCCGTCTAGGGCTTATTTTTCTTTGATTCAACAGCTTTATAACATATCCATAAACAGGTAGACTTGAACTATGAACTACTACGTGACAACTTCTATTCCATATGTGAACGGCGAGCCGCACATCGGCCATGCGCTCGAATTTGTCATGACTGACGTTTTGGCACGTGCTGCCCGTCAGCAGGGAAAACCAACACTATTCAGCACCGGCACCGATGAACATGGTACAAAGGTCGCCCAAAAAGCCGAAAGCCTGGGCTTGTCTCCTTTGCAGTACGCAACTCAAATGAGCCAGGAGTTCCGTAACCTGGCAGGGCTGCTTAATATTAGCAACGACCGATTTATCCGAACTACCGACAAAGGGCACGAACAGCGGGCTCAGTTAATTTGGAAATCACTGGAGCACGACATCTACAAAGCGACCTACACCGGGTGGTACGACGTAAAAGAAGAGACATTCGTACCGGAAGTCCAGGCGGATCCCGCGCGGATGCAGCCTAGCCATCCGCAGGCATACCAAAAGCTCGAAGAAGACAACTATTTCTTCCCGCTGAGCAAGTATTCGGCTCGTATTCGCGAAGCCATCGAAAGTGGTGCGTTCCAGATCATTCCAGAGACACGACGCAACGAGATCTTGTCCGTACTGCGTGAAGGCCTCGAAGATATCAGTATCTCACGCCCTAAAGATAAGGTAGATTGGGGCATCCCTGTCCCCGGCGATAATGGCCAGGTCATGTATGTCTGGTTCGAAGCCTTGCTTAACTACATTACGGTACTTGGATTTCCTGAGCATCAGGACTTTAAAGATTACTGGCCGGCAAACGTCCAGGTTATCGGTAAGGATATTATCCGTTTCCACGCTGCTATCTGGCCCGCTATCCTGATGAGTCTTAACGTTGATCTGCCAAAGCAACTGTATGTCCATGGCCACATAACGCTCGATGGCCGTAAAATGAGCAAATCCGAAGGCAATGTTGTCGCTCCTAAAGATATTATCTCCAAGTACGGCACCGACGCGTTCCGTTATTACTTCTTGCGGCACATCCCAAGCTACAACGATGGTGATTTCAGCTGGGATGCCTTCGAGGCATCGTACAATAACGAGCTGGCTAATGAACTCGGGAACGCCGTACAGCGCACGGCTGCTATGATTATGAAGTACCAGAATGGTGTGATCGGGGATATTCCGCCCGCCCAACACGACCGGGAGCCTATCGATGAGGCCTTGGCGCAGTGCCGGTTCGACCGGGCGCTTGATGAAATTTGGGACCAGGTCCGCGGTCTTAACCAGTATATCGACGAAGCCAAGCCATGGTCTATCGCCAAAACAGACGATTCCGAACATTTGCGTGAGGTGCTTGCGTACCAAGTGAGCTGTTTGCTCGAGATTGCCGATCTGTTAACACCCTTTTTACCAGAGACAGCAGCCAAAATTGAAGCCATGTTTGCAGAGGGCTTGGTGCGTCCGGCGACATCAACGCTGTTTCCCAAAGCTGACGTTACGGAGTAGCCGTGGACCTCACAGACACACACTGCCATATCCATGAAATGGTTGCCGATGGCCGTTTGACCACCGAAACCAGCACCCGCTGGCAAAAATCCAAAAAAATTGGCACGCCTGACGAGGTTATCGCAGCTGCCCGCGAGGCGGGGGTTACGCGTCTGGTGTGTGTCGGCACGACACTCGCAGACAGTACTATAGCTGTCGATTTTGTCAGCAAGCGAAAAAATACTTGGGCGAGTATCGGTATCCATCCACACGAGGCTAAAGACCATATTAATGACCTGGCAGCGCTTGCGGCATTCGAGGCGCTTGCTACGCGGCATAAGGTGGTGGCGGTAGGCGAGTGCGGCCTGGATTACTTTTATACGCACTCTTCTAAAGAAGATCAGATACGGATATTGCGTTTTCAGATAGAAGTCGCCCTCAAGCATGATTTGCCGATGATTTTTCATGTCCGGGACGCTTTTGATGATTTTTGGCCTCTTTTTGACGAATATAAAGGTATCCGCGGCATCATTCATAGCTTTACGGCAACAGAGAAAGAGTTACAGGAAATCCTCGACCGCGGGTTGTTTGTCGGCCTAAACGGTATCATGACCTTTACGAAAGACCCCAAGCAACTCGCTGCCGCCAAAGCCGTACCGATTGAAAAACTTGTGCTCGAAACTGACGCTCCCTTCTTGACACCAGCGCCTTACCGTGGTACTATTTGTGAGCCTAAACATGTACGTGTGACGGCGGAGTTCTTAGCCAATTTGAGAGGGGAATCGGTGGAAGCGTTAGCTGCACAAACCACCTCCAATGCGCAAAGGGCTCTTAATTTGCGGTAAAAGCATACTATGTCTCAACAATTACAAGAATTTGGCCAAACAAACGAAGCCGGACAAACGGCTTATACTCGTTGGCTTACAAAACAGGCTGGCGTCCACAATATGGCAGCAGCCCTCAATCGCCAATACTTTATTGCTGACGCCCAAGCCGCTCCTGTCCACGTACCTACTCCTACCCCCGACGTTGTTGCCAACCCCGTTATGAGCCAAGAAGTAACGACTGCTGTGCCGGTGCAGCGAACCGCTCCTGAAGCAGTCGCAGCTATCCCAGCTCAAACCGAAGCACCCGTCGCCCCTGAAGCAGCTGCGCAGCCAGCTCCTGACCAACTTTCTGTAGAGCAACTTAGCCGGGACGCTTACGACTTAGCGGCCTAATAAGGACTAACATATGTTTGGATTACGACACCTCATGCGAACCTCACAACAGACGCACGATGACCGTCGTGCTGAACAGTACCGTGAACTTATCCGCCGTGAAGCCAAAATTGGTGGTTCTCTATTTGGTCCTGTCCCCAAGAATGTCCGTCGCGAGTTCTTCTGTCTCGACGAACACACTTGGGTGTGGCACGAAGAATGGGTTGACTCTAACAAGCAGCGCCGCGTGGTTACGACGCGCTACGACGTTCGCCCTAACGGTGTCCTCAAAGCTCAGGATGGTCAGGCTTACCGCTATGTTGACCGCGAAGAGGCCAAGCGTCTTCTGCAAGCTGTCAAACTCTACGAAAAACTTACTAACGAACAAATTTACGCACGTTAGGCAGGCGGATCAACTGCCTTCTTTTATACTAGTGGTATGAATACACCGATTTATCTTGATTACGCGGCAGCGACGCCGATGGATCCGGCGGTACTGGAAGTCATGCTTCCTTATTTTAGTGAGCACTTCTATAATCCGTCGGCTACCTATTTGCCGGCGGTAGCAGTCCGTAAAGACCTAGAGGCGGCCCGCGGCCGTATAGCTCAGTTACTCGGTGCGCGGCCGAGCGAAATTGTCTTTACAGCTGGCGGTACGGAGGCTAACAATCTGGCGATCCGCGGCATTATGGAGCTTCATCCGGAAGCTAACATCGTCACGAGTGCTATCGAGCACGAATCGGTACTGCGAACCGCCCACGCTTATAGCTGCATAGAAGCGCCCGTAACGCCACAGGGAGTGGCTTCTGCTGATACGCTCTTGCCGCTCATAAACGATCACACTGTGTTGGTAAGTGTTATGTACGCCAATAACGAGGTGGGTACGGTGCAGCCGATTCACCAGATTGCATTAGGACTTGACGCCATACGCAAACAGCGCCGCAAAGCCGGTAACAACATGCCCTTGTATCTTCACGTGGATGCCGCGCAGGCAGCCGCATATCTTGACCTGCATGTCGCTCGTCTCGGTGTAGACCTTATGACGCTTAACGCGGGCAAAATCTATGGTCCTAAGCAATGCGGGCTGCTTTTTGCGGCCAGTCATGTGCGCTTTGCGCCCCAGATGCTTGGCGGCGGACAAGAACGTGGTTTACGAAGCGGAACGGAAAACGTCGCAGCCGCTATCGGTTTTGCCAAAGCGTTAGAGCTCGTCCAAAACCAGCGCAAACAAGAAACCGAACGGCTCAAGCAGCTGCAAAATCTCTTTTTCGATCGGTTACAAAAGGCTATTCCTAATGTTATTATCAATGGTTCAACTAAAACGCGGTTACCAAATAATGTTCATATCACCATCCCGGGCACCGATAACGAACGGATCATTATCGAACTGGATAACGCCGGTATCTTGTGTGCTGCCGGTTCAGCCTGTAGTGCAAGCAATGAAGAACCATCTCATGTGCTGCAAGCTATGGGTGTGAGCAAGGCAGACGCCCAGGCTTCTTTGCGGTTCAGTATGGGTCTGCAAACCGACGAAGCAGCTATCCGCAGGGTTGTTGAAGTACTTACATCAGTGTTGTAATGCACATTTTCTCCCCGATTGGTATACTTAAGGGGAATGGGAAAATATAAGCGCATCTTTCAACGGTTCTTGCTGGTAACAGGCCTGGTATTGTTCGCTATTTTTGCTGCAAAAGCTACCTTTGCGCAAAATGTTACCCAAGGCTATAAAAGCGACCAGATACTCCAGCAGGGCATGATCGTCCGTCTTAAATCTGGTGACGGCAGCAAAGTAGAAGCGCTTTCGCAAACAAGTGAAAAAGATATGCTTGGCGTGGTGGTCTCATCTGACGATACGCCTGTTTCCTTATCTCAGACAAACGACAGTAAACAGACATTTGTCGCTACCTATGGCAAATTTGATGTGCTGGTAAGCAACCAGAACGGCACCATAAAAACGGGTGACTTTATAACGATATCTGCGCTTGGTGGTGTGGGTATGAAGGCTTCTACGACACAACAGATGGTCATTGGTAAGGCACTGGGCGGCTTTGACGGTAAAACCAATGTAGTAAGCAGTGCCGCCCTTGATACAAGCAGTGGTAAGCAGAATATTGCCCTAGGACGCATCAAGGTGGATATATCCGTAGCGCATAACCCCCAGTATGCCACCGACAAAGTAGCCGGGGTGCCGACGGCACTAAGCAAGTTAGCCCAAACGGTCACTAACCATCCGGTGAGTGCGATTCGTATTTACGCAAGCTTGGGCGTATTGCTTATATGTCTGATTATTGCCGGATGTGTGTTATTTGCCGGGGTACGCAGTGGCATGGTAGCAGTTGGGCGTAACCCGCTCGCTAAGCATTCTATCGCCCGGAATATGATTCAAGTGACGTTGATGGCGTTAATTGTTTTTGTTATTGGCATAATTGCGGTATATTTACTACTAAGGATATAACGCTTGTGATTAGTGAGGTGGTGCATAAGCAATGACAATTTGGTGGCTGATACTCATCTTAGGTTTCATCGTAGCCGGGGGTTCGGGATTCATATATCTCGTGCTGCATCTGCGCCGTGCTGCGGGACCGCAACATACTATCGAAGATTTCGAGAACGCAGCCGAAAAAGATGTCGAGCACATCTTTAACGATGAGTTCCGCGAAGAGCTTCGTAACAGAGGTCGTTTACACTTCGAAAAGATTCTTGGCGAAAATGCCATGTTCTTGCAGCAAGACTTGCGACTGACTACTTCTCAGCTTAATGACTACATGAAGGACCAGATCAGTAAAGATCTGAAGGACGCCTTTGCCAACTACGAGAGCGCCATTACCGATGCCAAGCAGATGGCCGTCGACTCTATCGAGAAGACCAAAGCTACGATTGATGAGCAGCGCCAAATCCTGACGACCCAGCTCGAAAAAGAGGTTTCGGACGAAAAAGCAGCCCGCATCAAGCGTTTCGAAGAAAATATGGCGGACGTCGTTAACCATTATGTACTTGCTGCTATCGGTAACCAGATCGACCTAAACGATCAGCTCGAATACATCCTTGGCCAGCTTGAAACCAATAAGAAAGCGATCTTAGAGGACGTTGTCAATGGCGCATGAAAAAGCAGGCGATCGCAGCCTGGAACTGCCATTGCTTATTTTTGGACCGGTAGAAGTGCACCACGTCCAGCGTGAACTGGAATCGCTGGAAGAGTTCTTGACCCAAGCTGACATTCGGCAGCCCGGCAAGGCGGTAACGATGCCAAAAACAAGCCGCTCGTTAGAGGCAGTTGCCAGAAATAATAATTTTAACCTGTTACAAGCCGCCGACCGCAAAAAGCTCCAGTCATTCCTACAGACCATAGCGACCAACGCGCCCGTCGTGCATGTCAGTTTTGCGGCTGACCCTTCGGCCACTTTTACCGCTAAAGTTGTCGCCTGGTTCCGTACCAACATTCATCCATATGCTTTGATCCAGTTAGGGCTGCAACCGTCAATCGCGGCTGGCTGTATCGTCCGTACGGACAATAAAATGTTTGATTTCAGCCTGCGTAACCACTTCCAGGAAAAGCGCTCGCTCCTGATCGAAGCACTCCAAGGAAAGGCCGGCTCATGAGTGATAACCGTCATTTTGACCAGCTGGTTTCTGCCGGCCATCCCGTGGGCGAAGTTATCGCCGTCGATCGTTTTATCGTTAAGGTAAAAGGCATGCAGCCCGTTAATATGCACTCGCTGATCCTTTTTGAAGATGGCAGTAAGGGCTATGTCCACCATATTTACGAAAATCATGTCGTAGTGCTGCACCTTGGAACAAAAACCGTTTCCGTGGGTAGTACGGCAGTGATCCAACACGACCAGTTAGTGGCAAAAGTGGGCAAAGACTTTATCGGCCGCGTGGTATCAGTAACTGGTGAACCACTCGACGGCAAGGGTCCGATTGCAGCTGATGCGGTCTGGCCGGTTTTCTCGCCGGCGCCGCCATTCCATGAACGTGAAGCGCTCGATACTCAGCTGGAAACAGGTATTACGGTCGTTGACACCCTCTTTCCGTTGATGCGCGGCCAGCGTATGGCGCTACTCGGTGACGGTAAGTCCGGTAAGAGTACCATGGCCACCCAGATTGCGCTTAATCAGGCCCATACCGATGTAGTGAGCGTGTACGTGCTTATCGCAAAGCGTCGTAGTGATGTCGACACGCTGCTTACCCGTTTACTGTCGTACGATGCGCTTAAATCGTCGATCGTTATCGTTTCGACGATGTCTGATTCACTTATCATGAGCTATTTGGCGCCGTATGTGGCCTGTAGTATGGCCGAGTACCTTTGGCAGGAGTGTGATCAGGATGTGTTGCTGGTGTACGATGACCTTACGGCCCACGCTCATACCTACCGCGAAATTGCGCTGCTGTCCGGCATGAGCCCAGGACGTGATTCGTTCCCGGGTGACATGTTTTATGTCCACTCTTCGCTGCTTGAGCGGGCGGGTAAGCTGGCCAGTAACCACAGGACGCTAACTACCATACCTATGGTGTTTGCTGCCGGCGGTGACATCACCTCGTACCTGCCAACTAATATCATGTCTATTACCGACGGACAATGGATCCTTGATATGAAGGTGTTCCGTGACACGATGCGCCCGGCAGTAAGCGTTGGACTGAGTGTGAGTCGTGTCGGTGGGCGTGGCCAGAGCGACCGTCAGAAGAAACTGGGCGGACAAGTCTTCAAGACACTGACGGCCCATGCCGAGGCCCAGGAGTTTGCTCGCTTCGGGTCCGAACTGGCAGTAACGGCCCAGCAAGACCTTAAGCGCGGTAACTTGTTGTATAAGCTGTTAAACCAGGTACCAGGTGAAGGGTATACCCTGATGGCACAAACCCTGATGCTCGACATTGCGCTGAGTATCGACGAGAATCAATCGTTAAACCTGGACGTGCTCAAAAAGTCTGCCCCTGAGTACGCCAGTAAAGTTACCGACGACAAACAATACGAGGGCGTCCGTGACGACCTTAAGAAGACAACTGTCGTCGCCGCAACGGCAAACGCTACAACACCCGGTGCTAAAGAGGCAGGCAAAGAAGCGCCAAAAGAAGAGGCCAAAGCATGAGCCGATTACAAGAAGTTGCCGCCGAACGAACCGCGATGGCTACGATCGTTAACCTGACGAGCGTTTTTGAGGGTATCGCGAGTATGCGGATCGCCCAAACAAAAGATCAGGTGCAGCAATCGCAGCAATTCTTTAGTGAATTGTGGCAGATTTACTCACAAATGCGCGTAGATCGTCTGTTCCACTATGGCCGCACCGAAAGCGAAGACGTCATCGACAAACAGCTATACATTATCATTACATCCGAGGGTGGTTTCAGTGGTGACATCGACCAGAAACTGATCCAATCCATGCTGAAAGAATATGACCCCAGCAAGCAGGATATTATCGTTATCGGCCACCACGGCGCAACCCAGCTGATCCAGGCGGGTGTGTCGTTTAAAAAGTACTTTACCTTGCCGTCCAAAGACCGCAATATCAATGTTTTGCCGCTCATCAAAGAGGCGCGCAAATATAAAGACACCATCGTGTACTATCAAACATATGTGTCGCTTATGATCCAAGACGTTAAGAGTATCAACCTTTCAACGGCCGTCAAAGAAGAAGCTAAGGGTGTTGCCGATGACACAGAGTACATCAGCGAAGAAACGTATATTTTTGAGCCGTCTACCTTTGAGGTGATCGCTCACCTGGAGCGCTCCATGATGCAGATCGCGCTCAGCCAGGTAATCCTGGATTCAAAGCTGGCGCAATATGCCAGCCGGTTCCGTGCTATGAGCATGGCAAACGACCGGGCGGGGCAATTGCATACATCATCGGTACTGCTGTACAACCGCACCAAACGCCGGTTACAGGACGAACGCTTAAAGGAAATGATTAATGGACTACGAAAGACGAGGTCGGCATGAACGAAGGTGTGATTAGATCGGTACGGGATTTGATCGTCATTGTCGCCTTTGACGATGATTTTCCGGATATTCATGAACTGATCCTTGTTGAAGGGCTCGATACGCCGCTACTTGTTGATAGCTTACAAGAGGGCGGACAAGCCCACTGCTTGAACATCAACTCTGACCGCCGTTTACAAAAGGGCATGAAGGTCAAGCGCACCGGCCACAGTATTGAGATTCCTGTCGGCCCAGAGCTTATCGGCCGGGTTATCGACGCCACCGGCTGGCCATTGGACGGCAAGGAGCCAATTACTGAGACCAAGGCGGGACGCCGCAACATTTTCCATACGCCGGAGAATGGCAATGGCTTCGGTTCGATCGCCCCGGAAATTCTCGATACGGGCATCAAAGTTATGGACTTTTTTGCGCCGTTTGTTAAGGGCCGCAAGATTGGTATTGTCGGCGGTGCTGGTGTGGGTAAGACCGTGCTTACCATGGAGCTCATCCACAATATCGCCCAAAGCGGTTCGGGCCTCAGCTTCTTCACCGGCATTGGTGAGCGTATCCGTGAGGGGCACGAACTATACGAGACATTGCAGGGCCGTGACCTGCTCAAAAATACCTGCATGTTCTTTGCGCAGATGAACGAAAACCCGGTCAGGCGTTCGCTTATCGGGCTGTCGGCGGTAACACTGGCGGAATACTTCCGTGACGAAGAGCGTAAGAATATTTTGTTCTTCGCAGACAATATGTACCGGTATGTCCAGGCCAAGAACGAGGTTGCCACGATGCTTGGCCAGGTGCCTTCCGAAGGTGGGTACGAGCCAACCATTTTCTCTGACGTCAAGACGTTACAAGACCGGTTGAGCTCCACCGAAAAGGGTTCCATTACCGCTGTCCAGACTATTTATGTGCCAGCTGACGACATCAGCGACCCTGCCGTACAGACCATCCAGCACGAACTGGACTCGGTTATTATTCTGAGCCGTGCGGTCGCCGAGCAGGGAATACGTCCTGCGGTAGATTTGCTGCACACGACATCTTCGCTGTTAACACCCGAAATCGTCGGCGAACGCCACTACTTGTTGAGTGTCCAGGTCCAGGCTTTGCTGCAAAAGTACGAGCAGTTGAAACCGATCATCGCCATTATCGGTGAGAACGAATTGTCTCCTGCTGACCGTACCGACTACGCTAAAGCCAAAAAACTCATCGAATACTTCTCTCAGGACATGTTTGTGATGGAAGAATTAAACGGCAAAAAAGGCGAATTCGTCAGCCGTGACGACATGTTGAAGGGTGTCGAAGAAATTATCGTATGATTGAGGAAAAAACAGAGGCGGCAAAGGAGCTTGAGCAGGCCAAAGATACACAGACGAACGACAAGACGCCGCGCATGCACATCAAGATCTACTCTCCGTTCAAGATCTACTTTGATGAAATGGGCGAGAGCTTGTCGGGCGTTAATGGCACCGGGCCATTCGATATCCTGCCGCATCATCACAATTTTATGACCTTGCTATCTCCGTGCGAGCTAGTGGTCCGGTCGCGCGGCAGTGAACAGCGTATCCGCATTTCTGGTGGTCTTATGCACGTAAAAGCCGATCGCGTTATCGTTTTTCTTGATGTCTAACCGAATCTACTGACGCACTGAATCGCGATGGCGTACAAACAGTGCTACTTAGTCAACGACGAAGTAATCAAAACCGAATGACTGGCCGCTTGGCGCGGGCGAAGCCGTACATACACTGAATTCGCTGGTTGAACGGTTTACATAATAACTGAGCCCGGCGGCACCACTGCCCACCGGTGTTACGATGACATGCGGTGTGCTGTTGTAACGACGCACAAAGGTGACGGTTGCAAAACATCCGGCACCAGTACCGCTGCCGGTGTTAATAGTAATTGATCCGGCCGTATCGGAGCCACCAAGCGATGCTGTCCCGCCATTGCCAACTGCTGAACCACGGCCAACATTCGGCACTGGACCTCCGGCCACTAAGTGCTGAGTAAGCGTAAAGTCTCCGTTTATTTGCAACGAGCTGGTACTGATCTGGGCCGCAGAGAGCGTTCCGGTAAATGATCCGCTACCCGACACGTTCAGCCCTTTTTGTACGGTAAGCTGACCCTGTACGCTTTCGTTGCCGTTGACCGCTAGACTGTCTGTCTGTAGCTGACTAAAGCGCCCGGTGCCCGAGACGGTAATGTTTGGCAATTGTAAGTCACCACCTGATTTTAAGCGTCCGGCAACCTCCAGGTCGCCCTGTATAAGCACTGCATTCGAAAAGATAGCGTTCGATTTAACATTCAATACCTGATTGGCGTTACCGACGCTGACGCTGGTGTCAGCAAGCTGCTTTAAGGCATCAGTCGATAAGTTCTGCGCGCCGATAGTCGTCTTGTTGGTGTTGCTCACATTCTTATTTTTTAGAAAAAGCCCCAGCGTAAGACCTACCGCAACCAGGATAACCAGCACAAACAACAACAGGTAAATGTTAAATTTTTGCCAGATACGTTTAAAAAGCGGCGTTTTGGGAGGTTGTTTACCGCCGTTATCGCCGGAGCCTGTTTTATCCTCGGGATTAGAACTATCTAGCGAACCCGATGAAGTGTTTGATGACTGGCTATCTCCGGAGGCATCAATAACCTCACTCTCCAGGGAGTTGGTGTCATTATCCTTGTCTGATTGCAGTTGGGACGGGTCCATATCGTTATTTGTATGATACTAAATTCCTCTAAAAAAGCGTAAACGGAATCGTATTTATCTGTATAATAAGGACATGAAATGGCGTAGACAGCTCGCGCTTGCGGGAGTGAGTATTATGGCACTGCTTGTCGGTGTGAGTCAGAGCGCCTTTGCGCAGTCGTCTTCTCTTAATTACAAAACAGAAGAAAGCTTTTTTGGCAGCGGTGGTGAGCTCGATGCCAGTTCTAACAACTACCGCGCCAAGCAATCTATCGGTGAAACAGCTGTCGGCAATGCCTCAAGTCTAAACTACCAGTTTCAGGCAGGCTTTAACACCACCGACCAACCGTTACTCGAATTTGCGGTAAATGGTGGCACCTACGATCTGGGCGTATTGGACGGTTCTGTGACGGGTCAGGCCGCTGCCACATTTACGGTGCGTAACTATCTAAGTAGTGGCTATGTCGTTACGATAAAAGGCTCGGCGCCCAGTACGACTGCTGGCGCCGGCCACGCCTTACCCGGGCTTACATCACCAACGGGATCATCGCCTGGCACGGAGCAATTTGGCGTAAATCTGGCCACCAATACCAATCCACCCATCGGTAACGAGCCGGTACAGATACCTGACAGCACCTACAGTTTTGGTAGTGCTACCACTGATTACGTTTCGCCGAACCTATTTAAATTTGTAAATGGCGATACGATCGCTTTTAGTCCAAAAAGCAGCGGCCAAACTAACTACACGCTGTCCATGATCGCTAATGTCGCCCGCACCACACCCGCCGGCCAATACGGTGGGACCATCAACGTCCAGGTTGTCCCCACCTTTTAATCTTAAGCTAATGTTTATTTGCATGCCGCTCATGCTTTGTGATAAATTAAGGGCAATAACTATTGCAAAGAAAAATATAGAGACCAAAGACTATGACCCACATCAGAAATTTTTTCAAACGAAGCGGCTTCTTCTTAACCGCACTGGCAATATTGGCTACTTGGATCGCAGGGGACGCTGCCTTATTTGTTGGTAGTGCAAGTGCCGCTCAGATTACGAACCGTACACTTACTGTGGCCAGCTCAGCGGATGGCGCTACAGCTACAGGCGCTGCTGGATCCGGCACTAACGGTGCTAAGACTAAGCATACTTTTACGTTTACAACTAGTGGTGCCAGTGTAGGCTCTATTGAGTTCCAATACTGTACGACGCCACTGCCCGGAACGACATGTACGGCACCTACCGGTCTAGATGTTTCAACTGTAACCACTGTAGGTGGTACCAGTGCTACTGGGTGGACGCTTGGTACTCTGACTGCATCACGCCTTCGCATCACACATACCGCTGCTACAGTTACGACCTTGAACTTTGCGTTTGGTAACGGTAACACGGGTACTGACTACATAAAGAATCCGACTACCATAAATACATCATTCTTTGTACGCATTACTACTTTTTCTGATACTGCATACACTACTAGCGTGGACCAGGGCACCGTTGCTAATTCTACTTCGCAACAAATTACTATAACTGCTAAGGTTCAGGAAACGCTTAACTTTTCTGTAGGTTCTCCAGTCTCGGGCGGTACCGGAAGTGTTCCGGCCGCAGGTGCAAGCTGTACACCGTTTAGCGATGCTGGTAACTTGCAGCTTGGTGACAACACCGATGGGACACTAAGCTTTAGCCAAGCCTATGACGCTCACTCTTATTTCCGCGTAAGTACCAACGCCAACGGCGGTACGGCTATTCTCTACTCAGGCGATACACTTAAGAACCCGTCCGGCAACTCTATTGCGGCAATCGGGGCAACGAAAGCTCAAAGTGCGATAGGTACTCCACAATTTGGTTTAGCAATTGACTCGGGCGATGCTACTACAAACGGTTTCAGTTTCACAAATCTTTCCGCAACAGCACCGTACGATACGGGCAATGGTACTATTGCGACACCGGGCGCATACTTCGCTTATGAAACGACCAGTCTTACCTCTCCTAAGCAGATTGCTTCGGCCTCAGGCACGATCACCTGCGACACCGGCTCAGTTCGCTACCTTGGTAACATTGGTACAACCACTCCTCCTGGTATCTACACCACTAAGATCAGCTTTATCGCCACACCTACCTACTAGTCAGCAGCTATGATAGGCGGGTACAATGAGCACATGGTGGGTACCATCCGCAAAACCTTTAAAGCTATAGCATGTAGCGTCGTGATAGCGGTACTTAGCTGTGCCATGTATGGCGTATCTTCGCCGAATAGGGCAGCTGCATTGCCATTACCTGGCCGCAGTCTTACGCTCGGCAGTGTCGACCCCGGCGCGGTTACCTCTAACAAGTTTAGCTTTTCGTATAGTAGCCCTGACGATGTCGGTTCTATTATGTTTGAGTATTGCAACAGCCCGCTTATCGAAATCACCTGTGACATACCTACGGGGCTGGATGCCACTAATGCGACACTCACCGACCAGCAGGGCGAGACGGGCTTTACGATACTTACCGCACAGACAAATAAAATTATTCTGACCCGCGCGCCAGCATCTTCGCCGGTAGCCAGTCCATCCACCTATTCCTTTAATGGCGTACAAAACCCTACGGGTGCTCCTGGTACGTTCTTTGTGCGTATCTCTACTCATCAAAGTGCAGACGCGTCTGACGCCAATATAGATTTTGGAGCGGTAGCTAATTCCACGACGCAAGCCGTTACCGTTAGCTCGGAGGTCCCGCCTATCCTCAAGTTTTGCGTAGGTTTAACTATTGCTAGCGACTGCACTACTGCCGATGGCAACCTTATAGACCTTGGCGATTTAAGCACCGCAAGGGCGTCTTCTGGCAGCTCGCAGATGCTAGCGGCGACTAATGCCGAATTCGGGCTGGCAATTGCCATGTACGGCACGACTATGACGTCGGGTAATAACGTTATTCCGGCCCTGCAAACGCCAACACCCAACGCTCCTGGTAACGCCCAGTTTGGGGTTAATCTGCGCAAAAACACCGACCCGGCAGTCGGGCAAGATCCCTCAGGAGGCGGTATCGCCAATCCAACGACCCCGTATAACACCCCGAATAAATTCGTATTCCATACCGGTGATATTGTTGCTACCAGCCCGGCCGCGACAGATACACGCAAGTTTACGGCTAGTTATCTCGTTAATGTTACCCCTAGCCAGCCGCCTGGTGTATATACTGCAACGCTTACGTATATTTGTACGGCTAGTTTTTGATGGTACACTTAAAGCTAAAGGTTATACTACAACGCATGAGAGGATATATGAAATACATTACCCGTGTGACAGCTGTATTGGCAGCTGTACTTACGCTCGTGACCGTGTCCACAGTCAACGCCCAGAACTCTAACGGATTAGGTATAACTCCCCGCCGCGACTTTACGGTCCAGCGCGGCAAAAGTGTCACTGATACCCTATACATCAGTAACCTGAGCCTTAACCAGGACTTGCAGGTCGACATTAAGCTTATCGACTTTAGCGCCTCCGGCGAGACGGGTACGCCAGCCCTGCAACTAGGCGATAACGCACCCCAGACGGCTTGGTCACTTAAGCCATTTGTTAAGCTGCCATCCAATGTAAGGGTTGCGGCAGGTAAATCGGTAAATATTCCTGTTACTGTCACTGTTCCGGCTGGCCAAGGGGCAGGCAGCTACTATAGCGCCGTCCAATATACTGCAGTGAACCCCGAAACCAAAGAAAAGGTAAATATTGCCGCATCCACGGCTACGCTGATGTTCGTTACCGTCCCCGGTGAAGCCAAAGAGCAATTAAACCTCAAGCAATTTGGTGTCTGGCTGGCAGATGCTGACCAGATTAGCGGCCATTATGCGAGTTTTTTCTTAGGCACAACCCCTAAAGAATTTGCCTACCGCGTAGAGAACCAAGGTAATATTGCTGAGCAGCCAAGTGGCAGTATGGTGATCAAAAACATGTTTGGCCGTACCGTTAAAGAGATTCAGGATGCCAATCCCAAAAAACAACTGGTGCTAATTGGCCAGACACGACGCATCCAGGTGTGTGCCAAAACCAGCATCCTTGATAGCAAAGACCCTAGCGGCCAGGCGACGCAACAAAGCGTTTGTGATGATCCAGGTCTGTGGCCGGGACGTTATACCGCGGAAATGGCAGTGTTTTATGGCCTGAACGGCAATAATGCCCAGGAGATTACTGCAAAGGCTAGTTTTTGGTACTTCCCATGGTGGTTTATCATCTCGTTTATCATTCTTGTTCTCGTCATCGTGGGCCTTGTATGGCTTATTCGGCGGGCGTTTAGTAACCGCCGCGGATATCGCCGCTAAACGGTGATGGGGATGCTCCGACGCTTATTTGTCGCTAGTATCATACTAACGGCAGCCGTCATTATGGGACTGTCACCGATGTCGGCATCACTGGCGTCTGCTGCCCAGACAGTACAAAATCCCCAAAGCGATGCTGTTGGTATCCAGGGTAAGATTCCCAGTGCGCCGCCAAAAACCGGTGCCACTATTTCGACGCCAGGCAATGGCCAAACGTTTACAAAAACACCGATCACGGTGGCTGGATTGTGTCCCAAAGGGTTGCTCGTAAAGATATTTTCAAACAATGTGTTCGTAGGGTCGGTGCAATGTACTAACGGTAGTTACACCATCCAAGTTGATCTGTTCTCGGGAAGAAATGATCTGGTAGCGCGTGTATTTGATGCCTTCGATCAAGCTGGCCCCGATTCCAACATTGTGACGGTCACGTTTAATGACGCCCAGTTTAACCCACTCGGTGGGCCGCTGCTTACTTTGACGAGCGCTTACTCGAACCGAGGTGCTAATCCTGGTGCGACGCTTACCTGGCCGTTTATCTTAAGCGGTGGCGTGAGTCCGTACGCCATTACTATTGACTGGGGAGATGGCAAGACATCTGATTTAATCAGTCGTCAGTTTACCGGGACATTTGACACCACCCATGTGTATGACAACGCTGGTATTTACCGTGTTGTGATCCGCGCCACCGATAAAAATGGTCTGACGGCGTATTTACAAGTGGTGGCCACGGCAAACGGTGCCGTTATTGACCGCACGCAAGACGGCAATAAAGTGCCGGGCAAGTCGGTTATCAAAGAAGTGATGTGGATACCTGCCGCTGCTACTGTACCGTTATTGTTTGTCAGCTTCTGGCTAGGCCGTAAATTCGAATTAGCTGCGCTTCGCAAGCACCTGGAACAACATCACTAACATCGCTACACCTTCCAGACAGTGTTAGTTACGCTATCAAACGTAAGCGAAGTTTGCTAAAATAGGTATGTTATGGCAAAGAAGGTATACGTCGGCATGTCCGGCGGCGTTGATAGTTCTGTTACGGCCGCACTTCTAAAAGAGCAGGGCTACGATGTCACCGGAGTATACATGAAAAACTGGAGTCAGGATTTACCTGGCTTTGTTTGCCCCTGGAAAGAAGACTATCAGGACGCTAAGCGTGTCGCTGTGCGGCTCGGTATTCCGTTCAAAATGTATGATTTCGAGAAGGAGTATCGCAGTGAAGTCGTCGATTACATGATTGACGGCTACAAAGCAGGTATTACGCCCAACCCAGACATTATGTGTAACCAGGAGGTCAAGTTTAAACTTTTCCTACAGGCGGCTCTCGAAGACGGCGCCGATATGATCGCCACAGGGCACTACGCACGTATTAAAGACGGCCAGCTTTTAACCGGCGATGACGCCAATAAAGACCAAAGTTACTTTTTGTACCGTGTAACAGAGGAAGCATTACGTAAAAGCTTGATGCCGATTGGCGGATACGAAAAACCAAAAGTCCGCGAAATTGCTAAAACATTAGGCCTCAATACAGCCGAGAAAAAAGACAGCCAAGGCATATGCTTCGTGGGCAAGGTAGGCATAAAAGAGTTCCTGCAGCAATTTGTCGAGACCGAGCCCGGCGTTATTATTGATCAGCACGGCAAAGAAATCGGCGAACATGACGGCGCATTATTCTATACCATTGGCCAGCGCCAAGGTCTGAAGGTTGGCGGCGGCCTGCCTTATTATGTGGTCGGCAAAAACATGGATAAAAACGAAGTTTACGTTACGACCGACCTGCAGGACGAGCGGTTATGGAACAGCGACTTTACCTTGACCTCACCGCATTGGATTAATGAGGAGCCTTCAGCGGCAGGCACATACATGGTGCGTACCCGTTACCGTGCTGAACTCATCCCCGTTACGGGCATCCAAAAGAATGATGATGGCAGCTGGCATATTGCTCTTAAGGATGAGGTCCGTGCACTGACGCCTGGACAGTCCGCAGTCATCTACGATGGCGACCGCGTAGTGGGCGGCGGCATCGTTATTTAATTGCTTGCTTTTTGTATATCGTAAGCGTATATTTATCTTACGTTAAAAGCATATTAAATGCCTCGTGGCTGCGGCCATAGAGCGCATTTTTCTTTTTTCTAAAAGGAATATTATGGAATTACCCTGCAAGAATTGTACGTTTCCTCTATCTAAACAACCCTGTGAACCAACCAAAGAAATGTGGCGAAAATGGCGAGAGACCCCAGATGGTCTTCTAGCTTCTAGTTACGCGGGTGAGTGCCAGCAGCAACGCAAGAATAATGGCGAGGTCCGCGACAAATTAACGGGTATAGATGCCAAAGGTTTGATGCTGGCGCGACTCATGAACCGCTTCAGCCTTATTGCGGAACATCCTATCCGAAAAAGTGAACGACAAATAAACAGTGAAGGCAAAATTGTTTCACCAGGTCTCTTTACTTTTATTGATGGCGACGGTTTTGGCGATTTTAACAAGAGATACACTCAAAATGTAGGTGACGAGGCCATACGTGATTTAGCTAACACGATTAAAGGCAAAACGCGTGCAGGGGATTATATCGGCCGGAGAGGTGGTGACGAGTTTATCACTGCGATGTTCGGTTTTTCCAGGGAAGATGCCTCAGGAAAAATGCTTCATATGCGGCAGGCATTGCGCGAAGGCGGCAGCACAGAACATGTTAACTGGACTGCTACTATCGTTGGTGCTTATGTTGAAGACCCACGCGATGTTAGGCAAGTTGAAGAGGTGCACGATTACCTTAGTGGCGTCGTAGGTGATTGGAAGCGAAGTGATCGTCGGGAAGAACCACCATTACTTTTTGAGATATCACCCGACCAAGACCCGGTTATCTTGGCCTGATACGCTGGCTAAACACCCCATATCTTGGTATGATAACACCTATGACAGCGCAAGAAATTCGTAACGCATACTTAGATTTTTACCAAAAACGTGGCCACAAAGTCATTCCGCGAGCACTTTTGGTGCCGCAAAACGACCCGACGACACTGTTTACCGGTTCCGGCATGCAGCCTCTTATTCCATATTTGTTAGGCGAAGAGCACCCCGAAGGTACGCGCCTCGTAGACAGTCAGACTTGTTTACGCGCCCAGGATATCGAAGAAGTCGGCGACAACCGCCATACCACTTTTTTTGAAATGATCGGTAACTGGTCGCTTGGTGACTACACCAAACATGATCAAATTGCCTGGATGTTCGAATTTTTGACCGATGTCGTGGGCATTGACCCTAACAAGCTGTACGTTACATGCTTTATCGGTGCGCCCGAATTCGATGTGCCTAAAGATACCGAGGCAGCTGAACTCTGGCAAAAATTATTTAAAGAAAAAGGCATCGATGCTGCAATCGCAGATATCGGCTCCGAAGCGGATGGCTATAAGCTTGGCATCAAATCAGGCGAGCGCATCTTTTATTACGATGGTTCTAAAAACTGGTGGAGCCGTAACGGTGCTCCCGAAACCACACCAATTGGCGACCCATGTGGTCCCGATTCCGAGATGTTCTTCGACTTTGGCACGCCGCACAATCCTGAATATGGCGAGCAGTGCCATCCTAACTGTGACTGCGGCCGTTTTATGGAAATCGGCAACAACGTCTTTATGGCATACCGCAAGGTTGCCGAAGGCACGTTTGAACCGCTCGAAAAGCCTAATATCGACCATGGTTCAGGCCTGGAGCGTATCGCAGCAGCCAGTATCAACGATCCTGATGTCTTTAAGATCAGCTTGATGTGGCCGATTATCCAAAAGCTGGAAGCCATTTCAGGCAAAAAATATGACAGCCATACCGAAAGTATGCGTGTTATTGCCGACCACCTGCGCGCCGCGACGTTTTTGGCTGTCGATGGCATTGCACCAAGCAACAAAGAGCAAGGCTATGTGATGCGCCGGCTTGTTCGCCGTGCTATCCGGTTTGCGTTTGAATTAGGCATCGAACAAAACTTTATGGAGCAAATTGTCCCTGTTATCGCAGATTTGTACCATGCCGATTATCCGGAAGTTGCCCAAAACCGCCAAAAAGTCGTAGAAGTACTAGTCAAAGAAGAAAAGGCTTTTCGCCAAACTCTCCGCCAAGGTGTGCGTGAATTCAATAAGCTGGCTGAAAACGAGCCTAGTATTACGGGAGAAATGATTTTCCGGCTGTATGACACGTATGGCTTTCCTATGGAGCTGACCCTCGAAGAAGCATTTCATTGGAGCAAGCCCGTTGACGATAACTGGCGCGCTCAATTTAATACATGTATGCAAGAGCAGCGACAGCGTTCACAAACCGCTGCCAAAGGAACATTCAAGGGCGGACTGGGCGGTCAGACTGAGCAGCACAAAAAGTACCATACTGCTACACACCTGATGTATCAGGCGCTTCGCCAGGTTCTTGGCGACCACGTTATCCAGCACGGCAGCAACATTACCGAGGAACGCCTGCGCTTCGACTTTAGCCATCCGGAAAAAATGACGCCAGAGCAAATCAAGCAAGTAGAAGACATCGTTAACGAGCAAATCGATAAAGATCTACAGATTAGTTTTGCAGAATATCCTACCGACGTAGCCCGCGGCGAACTTGGCGCGCTTGGTGCTTTTGGTGATCGCTACGGTGACACGGTAAAGGTATATAAAATGATTGCTGATGGCGCAGAAAAGCCCTTCAGCTTTGAAATCTGTGGCGGTCCGCACATGGATCACACCGCTCAGCTTAAAGAGGGCAATAAGCGCTTCAAGATCCTTAAAGAAGAATCAAGCTCCTCTGGCATTCGCCGCATCAAAGCGGTTCTGGCATAAAAGCCGTCCGCAAGGGGCTATCACTGAGGACTACTGCTTAAAGGTAACAGAGTTAAGATCGTCACCAAATGCAGTTTCGCCCGTGATCGGGCCTTCCATGCCGGTGACATGCTTAAAGTCATTGCGATCTACTGTTATGCGTACTGCGTTGCCGTCGATTGAACCAGGGATTCTGTTGGCGGCGGTTGCATGAACGGTGCATTCTGTGTCTACATTGTCTTCTTCGTTGCGGTAATGGCCTGTTATAAACTTGGCTTTACCATTATGAAGGTTTTCTTTTAGGGTGATGAGCTTGCCTATGGCCAGGTAAGTAGGTTGCGAACCGTAGTGCATGGTACCCAGGTCAAACCCGTCGTCAGAATCGCTATGGGATAATTTTTTAAATTCCAGGCCTGTCCGGGCTTCAGGATTCTGTACGGTGCTAAATTGTGTCGGGCCGTTTATGGTGTAGACATTCTCGGGATGGTTGGCATCAAGTGCAAAACATCGGTTGATGGTGACTCCGTTGCCACTGACCTCAGCGAAGCCAATTTGAGGTTGCAGCACGGTACCCTGCGTGTTGGCGGCGACGGCTGCTGCAATTCCACCAATTGCTATGGAACCGGCAACAACGGCAGCGGTAAACTTGAGCGTATCGTAATTCCTCTTCTTAGGCTTGGCCATATCCGCTCCCTTGACTTTATGAATGTTTATTACATTATCACATTTATACCTCCTATACAATGTATAAAACGACTACTTTCAAACACTGCTGGGCATGCTATAATTGAATACGATTATGTTAAATAAATTCAAAACAATGGGCCAGGGGTTGATGTCCAAAGTTGCCGATAAGGCTTCAGAGGTAAATAACAAAGTCAGCCAAAAGGCTAAAGATACCCAGGAAGACCAGTACGTCGTCGGTTTAGACATTGGTACCGAATATGTCAAAGCCCTTATCGGGCATATTGTCGGTGACACTGTCGAAATCGTTGGCATGGGACGATCGCATCAAGAATTAAGTGATATGCAAGCCGGCGCTATCGCTGACATTTCCAGTGTCGTCGCCAACTGCGACGAAGCGTTAAGCCAGGCTGAAACCCAGGCTGGCGTCAGCGTGCGCACAGCGGTTATCGGTATTGCCGGTGAACTGGTCAAAGGTACAACTACGACGGTGCGAGTTACGCGGAAACAACCAGATAAGGCGCTGGATCTTATCGAAGTCGAAAAGATCATCAAACTCGTACAGGAACGTGCCGAAGCCAAAGCCAAAAAGCAGCTCGCCTGGGAGCTTGGCGGTAAAGAAGTTGACGTGCGTCTTGTTAACAGTGCGCTGGTTGGCATTGAGATCGACGGTTATAAGGTAACCAGCCCTATTGGTTTTCAGGGGCGAGACGTCGTGGTACAGCTATACACCGCATTCGCTCCCCTTATTCATATTGGTGCGCTGGAACGGACCGCTCAGCAGCTTGACCTCGACCTTTTGGCAGTAGCCGCCGAGCCATTCGCCGTATCCCGATCAGTAATTGGTAATGACGCTAACGCAAGTATGAGCGCCATCCTTATGGATGTCGGTGGTGGTACGACGGATATCGCAGTGATCAACGATGGCGGCGTGCAGGGTACCAAGATGTTTGGTATCGGTGGCCGTGCTTTTACTCGATCTATCGAACGTGAATTAAATGTGTCGTTTACAGAGGCAGAAACACTTAAGATGGGCTTATCTGACGGCACAGCTCCGCAGCCGAAGGTGCCGGCAATCGAAGGTGCACTTGATAAGACTCTCGATGTTTGGGCGAGCGGGGTAGAACTGGCGCTCAGCGAGTTTACGTCGCTCGATACGTTGCCGCACCGTTTGTTTCTCTGTGGTGGTGGTTCCAGTCTTGATATGCTCATGGAGCGTCTAGAGGGCAGCAACTGGTATAAAGACTTACCGTTCACCCGTCGTCCGATTGTCCAGCATATACAACCGAACCAAGTCGTTGGTATTGTTGACAAAACGGGCAATGTAAACGACCATACCTTCATTACGGCGATGGGATTACTGCGCGTCGGTCTCGACACGTTGCAATTCTCTACCAGCCCTAGTGATTCCGTCCGAGAAAAAATAGATAAAATGTTACGGGTATAATACACACACATGAGTACACCTTCAGGCAAAGACGTCATATATATCGACATCGACGATGAGATCACGACCATCATCGATAAAGTTCGTGGTTCGGGTGAGCGTATTGTGGCGCTTGTATTACCAAAACGTGCAACAGCGTTTCAGAGCATTGTAAACATGAAGCTGCTTAAGCGCAGCGCCGATTCGGCCAAAAAACATCTCGTACTTATCACTAACGAGGCAAGTCTATTGCCATTAGCCGGAAACGTAGGCCTGTATGTCGCCAAAACGCTTCAATCCAAGCCTGAGATTCCCGATTCGCCTACCACCGGAATGCATCCGGCGCAAGACGAGGATACAGAAGAGACCGTAAGTATGGCTGACCCTAATGCTAGCCTTGACGCATCCAAGAGCATCGGAGAATATGCCCGCAGCACTCCAGCCAGCGTGGTCCATCCTGACCTGGATGACGATCAACCCATCGAGCTCGACAATACCGGCAGCCCTGTTACTGCACCTGCAGCAACGCCTATCATGGGACACAATAGCTCTAAGGCAGCCAAAAAAGGCAATAAGTTCAAGATTCCTAATTTTGACAAGTTTCGTATGTGGATCGTTATCGGCGTTGCCGGCCTGCTATTCCTAATCTTTTTACTGTATTTAGCATTCTCTGTGATGCCTCGGGCACATATCACAATCAAGACAGATAGCACCGCCCTCGAAGATACGTTTGATATAACCCTTAACACCAATGCCAACAGTGTAAATACCGATACTAATACCGTACCGTCTGTCACCCAAAGTACGGATAAGTCGCTCACGCAGCAGTCACCTGCAACCGGCCAAAAGGATAATGGCACCAAAGCCAGCGGTGTCGTAACCATGAATGCCGGTCAGTGTACGGGTAGCGCACCAAGTAACGTTCCAAGTGGTACGACCTTGAGCGCGAACGGCCTTACATTTGTCACGCAGAGCGATACTAGTTTTGTGCCGCAGTTTAGCGGTGGCAAATGTTCTTGGGGCTCTGCTAACAAAACAGGCATTCTCGCCCAAAGCAATGGTGCAAACTACAACTTATCGTACGTGAAATTCACCGTGAACGGCCGTTCTGACGTAACCGTCACCACCGACGGTACTACCGGAGGTACCAGTCAAATTGTAAAGGTCATTGCACAGTCAGACGTCGATGACGCTAAATCGAAGATTACCAGTCAAGATGCGACCTCTGTTAAGCAGCAGCTGAAGAGTTCGCTGCAAGCCCAAGGCCTTTTCCCGATCGAAGACAGCTTCACGACCAGTACACCGCAGGTTAGTACGAGCGCAAACGTAGGCGATCCTGCCGATAGTGTTACGGTCACTGCTAAAGTTACGTACACCATGTCAGGCGCAAAACAGGACTACTTAAAGAAGCTTATCGATAATGCAGTCAAAGACAAGATTGATGCCTCGAAACAGAAAATTATTGATTACGGACTTTCGGATGCGGTCTTTAAACTACAAAACCAAAATGGTTCCCGCACGCTATTATCGATGAACGTTACTGCCATTGCGGGCTCTGACCTTAACCTTGCTGATATTCGTAAGCAAGTGGCTGGTAAGAAATCTGGTGACGCCAAAGAAATCATCGGTAAATATCCGAGTATTACCAATGTCGACATTACGTATAGTCCTTTCTGGGTTTCCTCAATTCCAAAAAATACTGGCAAAATAAATATTACGGTTGAAAAACCTGCCGTCAAAAAGTAACCGATGATATCGAGTAGTAGCTCCATTATTGCGCTTGATGTGGGTAATAAGCGGATTGGCGTGGCAAGTGCAAACGCCGTTGCGCGTATTCCAGGCCCATTGACTACCATCACAAATGACGACACTGTTGTAGCAACGCTTCAAGATCTACTTAAAAAACACGATGCGGCGCTCATTGTCGTAGGTTTACCTCGTGGATTAGAAGGTCAACACACCGACCAGACACGTACTGTCGAAACATTCATCTCAATGATAAAACCACACATTACGCTACCAATCTACTGGCAAGATGAAGCCTTGACGTCCCATAAGGCTGAAGCCGAGCTAAACGCCAGGCAAAAGGCGTATACTAAAGGAGATATAGATGCACTCGCGGCTACCTATATTCTTGACGACTTTTTAGGCGAACACCCGGAGATTAAAGCATGAAATACACAAGCCAACCAAAGCGACGTATTCCTAAACGCCTTTTTTATATAACGCTCATCGCTGGCGTTATATTTGTCGGTAGTGTTGTTGCCGTACGGTATGCGTATGGCCAAAGTCTTCGTGCCGTAAGCAGCAGTACGGAAGTCACCCTTGTTCAGGTTAAAGATGGCGCGTCGGTGGATAGTATCGCCAAAGACCTGGAAGCCAAGAAGTTGATAAAAAGTGCCTGGGCATTTCGGTTATATGTCAGTAGTCATGAAGCACAGGGGTCCATGAAAGCAGGTAGTTACGAATTCGCACCGAGTCAGAGCGTTGCGGATATAGTCGCACAGTTAACCAGGGGCAAGGTGGCTACAAACCTGGTCACTATTCTTCCCGGCCAGCGACTCGATCAAGTGCGTAAGCGACTTATACAGGACGGTTTTACCGAGAAGGACGTAGATGACGCGCTTAACCCCGTTAACTACAAAAATAATCCTGCGCTCGTAGACAAACCGGCCGGTGCCACCCTCGAAGGGTATTTATATCCTGACTCCTATCAACGTATCGGTACAACGACCGCCTCTGACATTATTACTGATTCACTCGAACAGATGAATAAACACCTTACGCCAGATCTGCGCAGCGCCTTTGCCAAACAAGGCTTGAGCACGTATCAGGGGATTATCTTAGCATCCATGGTTGAAAAAGAAGTCTCTAAGACTGCTGACCGTCAGCAGGTCGCCCAGGTTTTCCTCAAGCGTATCGCCTTGGGTATGCCGCTTCAGTCTGATCCTACTGCATTTTATGGTGCCATACTAGCAGGCCAGAAGCCTTCCACTCATTTTGACTCAGCCTACAACACCTACACTATTAAAGGTTTACCGCCTACTCCGATCAGCAACGTAAGCGTCAGCTCTCTGGACGCGGTTGCTCACCCCGCAAATACCAATTGGGTATACTTTGTAGCGGGTGATGACGGCAATACCTACTTCTCTGATAATCTGCAAACGCATCAGGCAAATGTCAGACAATACTGTACAAAATTATGCGGACAGTAACAGAGGTAGGAATACTTCAGAAGGTTGCAAATATGCCTAAATACGCTATACTTATGTTTATAGCGGGTACGTTTTGTCGTGGGCATATGATGACCACGAACCGCTGTAGGAGAAGCTTATTAACCGTATAACTTCTAAGACTATGACTATGCCAGCCCAAGCCGAACATTCGGATGGGCTGTTAAAACGTATGCGTATTCGCATCCAAAAAATGATTATGCGACGCAAATTTATACGTTACAGCTTGCTTGCCGTAAACATTGGTGTTTTGGCGGGTATTATTGCTTTTGTAGCACTAGGCTCACCTACCAATGTCAGCACGTACCGTAATGCTGCTGCGGTAAACAATACCCCGAGTGACCCTCTTGACCAAGTATCTTCGGCCGATATCGCCGTTAGTTTGGCGCGCATGACCAATTTGGCGGAGGCCACTGCTGTGACCAATCAGGCAGACAGCGTTGGCGCAGAGATGGCTATTCCACCCGCCCAGACGGCGGTTATCGCTAAACCCCAGGCCGTAGCCACCGAACTTAAGAGTCGTAAAGACATTATCAATTATCAAGTCATTGCAGGTGATACTATTGCCAGCATTGCCAGCAAATTCAATGTAACTTCTGAAAGCATCTTGTGGTCAAACAACATTGCGGGTAACGCAGTTGCGGCCGGCACCAAATTGGTGATCCCTCCGGTTACGGGTATTGTGTATACCGTCGCTAACGGAGATACTCCAGACAGTCTGGCTCAAAAATACCGTGCCAGCAAAGATCAGATCATCGCCTATAACGACGCTGAAATTTCTGGGCTGAAACCAGGTGAACAGATCATTATTCCAAATGGTCAACAGCCGGTGACTTCGAGCCGTTCATCCAGCTACGGCGGTGGCTTAACGTCGGCTGGCAATTTCTCGGCAGTATATGGGTATAACGGCTATGACCGAGGTTTCTGTACGTGGTACGTGGCTAATCGCCGCATCGAAATTGGACGTCCGTTGCCTTCTAACCTGGGTGACGCATGGACATGGGACGACCGCGCTGCCGCTGCGGGTATCCGTGTCGATAACTCTCCAGCCGTAGGTGCGGCTGTCGTTACAAAAACAGGTAGTCGCCCGGGCCATGTCGCCTTTGTCGAGGCAGTTAATGCCGACGGTAGCGTATGGATTTCAGAGATGAACTCCCGAGGCCAAGCATCTATGACCAATTCAGCATCCGCAGGTGGTTTCGGCAGGGTCGACTATAAACTTATTTCGGCTGACCAGGCGCACAGCTATAACTACATTCATTAGAAAATAATTGGTATCTGAGGTCAAGTCAGGTATTATAAGCACAATATGTTCGTCGATAAAGCAACAGTACTGGTTAAAGCAGGTGATGGTGGCAATGGCATTGTCAGTTTCCGTCATGAAAAGTATATCGATAAAGGCGGTCCGGATGGCGGAGACGGCGGCAAGGGTGGCAACGTTGTTTTTGTGGCAAGCCGAAACGAAAATACACTGGCTAGCTTTCGCTTTCAAAAAGAGCTAAAAGCAGAAGACGGCCTATCCGGCGGCAAGCGTAATAAGCGTGGACGAAGTGCCAAAGACCTGTTTGTTCGTGTGCCGGTAGGCACGGCACTCGTCAGTAAGGAAGGCGAAGTGCTGGCCGATTTAGCGGTCGACGGCCAAGAGGTAATCATCGCAAAAGGCGGCAAGGGTGGCTTTGGTAACGCACACTTTATTTCTTCTCGACGCCAGGCTCCCCGTATCGCCGAAAAGGGCGAGAAGGGTGATAGTCTCGAAGCGCAACTCGAGCTTAAAATGATTGCAGATGTCGGACTCGTCGGGTTGCCTAACGCCGGAAAATCGACACTGTTAAGTGTGGTAAGTAACGCCCGTCCGGAGATTGCAAACTACCCGTTCACTACCCTAACCCCTAACTTAGGTGTCGTGGATGTTGATGGAGAAGCCAGTATTCTGCTTGCAGACATTCCAGGACTTATCGAAGGCGCTGCGGAAGGTAAGGGCCTTGGCGATGAATTCTTACGCCACGTAGAGCGTACAGCGGTGCTCCTGCATCTCATTGACGCATACCAAGATGATACTATCCAAACATACAAGACGATCCAGGGAGAGCTGGCTGCTTACAAAGTGGACTTATCCAAAAAGCCGCAAATTGTAGCGCTCACCAAAGTAGAGGGTCTCGATGTCGACATCGTCAAAGATCAGCTTGCGGCCCTTAAAAAAGTGGTACCAAAAGGCACTAAACTTATGGCAATTTCCGCGCAATCCAAACAGGGTATGACGGAATTGCTGCGTGCCACACGTACGATGGTAGAGGCCGAAAGGGCTAAAGTAGTGGAAGCCGAGGCCGAAGCACCCAGTATACCTGTTCTATCTCTCCAAGAAGAAGAAAAGGCATGGACGATCACTAAAGAGGGCGACGCGTACATACTACGGGGACGTAAGATTGAGCGCTTTGCGGCACGAACAGACTTTGATAGCGAAGAAGGGGTCCAGCGCCTTCGTGACATCATGCGCAAAATGGGTATTATGCATGGTTTGGTCCGGCAGGGTATTAATGCCGGTGATACCATTCGAATCGGACTGTACGGCGCCATCACCTATTAGTTACTGACCGCTTGACATATGTAAGCATTAGTGCTATCATATGTCCATGAGTATGGTTGAGGGTTTAGACCCCCACAATGACCCATTCGCAACCTGGGAGGCACAATTTGCCCAGGAAGCCCCTGAATTAGATGGTATTGAACTTTCTCCTGAATTACTACTTGAAGAGACCAACCTGCAGATCCAAAGTCTTATCGATCTAGCTACAAGTGGCGACGTTAATGAGGTCAACGGGGTAACGGTTAGTACTGAAACAGATGAATATGGCGCAACTAAGGCGACGTTCCATCGTTTGAGCGTCCTTGGTGAACCAGAGGCGTACCAACTGGCACGCTCGCGTTACGGTGACTACACTGTGAGTCATACGCATGATATACCCGTTGACCCTACGGTTGATTTTTATGAGCGGGAAACACTTGTGCGCAGTACTGAACCCTTCGGGGATGTCAGCATATTCAAGACGGTAGGTTTCAAGACGGACGGAGCATTTAAAGGATCTTCGACCACTTTTAAGCATATATACGCACCAATGCAAGCTGGCGGTATCAAGGAATTGCAAGGTGAATTAACAGAACTACAACAACAGTGTGCAGGTGGAGCAGTTCCATCACCGATAGAAACACTGCCATCCGCGTCGACCGAAGCATCACCGGCACCCAAGACTACTACCGCCGAAGGTTCACCAGAAAAACTAAAACAACGCCGCAAAGGCTCGTTTTTGGACCGGCTTGGCCGCCTTGTTTTAGGCTCTGACGACATACTACAATAAAGTGTTATTTGTTGCTTGCCGCCGATATGCTACACTGGCATAACTTATGACAGATGAAAGAATTTCGACAGAGCGCGATCCTCGTGATACGCCAGAAGCATATTTTGAAGCAGGGACGTTCGACAGAGATCAATTTGTTGCTCATGTGGCGAGTAGGCTTGCATGCTCGGATTATGTCGATGTCTTTAAGATAGCCGTAGATGAAGAGCTGACCGAACTGAGCTTGGATTTGTACGAGCTAACCCAAGAGGTTGATGTCGATACCGCTCTTGCCACACTTAAGGCGGAGGCTTTTGAAGACAGACATCAGATTGGTGGCTATCTGGAAGCCAGCCGAAATCGCACTAGTAGGACAACAACCAATCAATACAATGATGACAGGTGGTGTTTGGCGGCACGAGCGGGTGTCATCATCCATTTACAGATTGCACGGGATAATGAGCGTTACCTCAAAGATGACGTCGCATAATGTAATAAGATAGAAAGCCCACTCAGAGCATGGTAGACTGGTTGATGTAATGGCAGCCAGTTTTTTCTTTTACGACCTTGAGACGAGCGGAGTGGATTCCCGTAAGACGCGTATTATGCAGTTTGCTGGTCGTCGCACCGACCTTGCGCTAAATCCCATTGGTGAACCGGTTGATCTGCTTATTAAAATGACTGAAGATACATTGCCAGACGCTGATGCCATTTTGATTACCGGCATAACACCCCAGCAAACGATCGCCGACGGCATCACCGAAGCCGAGTTCCTGCGGATATTTACCGATGAAATCGCAACGCCGGATACGATCATGCTCGGTTTTAACACCATCCGTTTTGACGACGAGTTTATGCGCTGCCTCCATTACCGCAACTTTTATGACCCATATGAATGGCAATGGCAGGAAGGCCGTTCTAAGTGGGATTTGCTAGACGTGGTGCGTATGACCCGAGCGCTCCGTCCTGACGGCATCAAGTGGCCGTTTGATATTAATGGCAAGGCGACGAACCGTCTTGAACTCCTGACCGGTATGAATGGTCTGGAACATGCCCATGCCCACGATGCCCTGAGCGATGTTGACGCAACTATTGCGGTCGCCCGGTTGATCCGTAATAAACAGACGAAATTATTTGAATTTTTGTTGAGTATTCGCGATAAGCGCAAGGTCGCCGACATCGTGGAGTCGGGCCAGCCATTCGTATATACCAGTGGCACCTATCCCAGCGAATTTGAGAAGACCACTGTCGTGACCGCAATCTGCAACCATCCGGAGCGTTCAGGCGCTTCATTCGTATACGATTTACGCTTTGATCCACTGCAATATCAGGGCATGTCTCCCGAACAGCTTGCAGAAAAATGGCGCTGGAAAAAAGACGCCGAAGAACCTCGGCTACCTGTTAAAAGCTTGCAATATAATCAATGTCCGGCGGTTGCGCCATTAGGAGTGCTGGATCCGGCTAGTCAAAAGCGGATAGCGATCGATCTGGAAGTGGTCAAAAAACATAAGGCCGTTCTTGATAAGATGGAAGACCTTGAGGAGCGCCTATGCAAGGCCTGGGAGATACTGCACGGTAAAAAAGAACAAACAAGTTTAGTGCGTACAGAGGCGGATGTCGACGAATGTATATACGACGGTTTCTTTGATAACCAGGACAAGCAGTCGATGCGCGTCGTGCGGGCAGCCACACCGGAAGAGCTGAGCAATATAGGCCTCGACTTTAATGATGACCGCCTTACGGCACTTTTGCCGCTTTACAAGGCGCGTAACTACCCCCGCTCATTAACGAGTGAAGAGCGTGAGCAGTGGGAAGCATTTTGTAAACAAAAATTATTGTCAGGTGGCCAGCATAGCCGTATGGCCCAGTACTTTGCGCGTTTGCAGGAAATAGCGAGCCGCGATAACCTGACATCTCACCAGCAATACCTCCTCGAAGAGCTAAAGCTCTATGCCGAAAGTATTATGCCGAGTGTTGACGAGGTGTAGCCTCGTGTATTTTTTGTAATAAGTAGGGTCGGACCGCGCTAATCAGGTACAGTGACCCTGTGATTACTAGTGTTGACTCCGGGCGTACCAAAAGGAGCTCGAGCGCCTTAAAGATGTCTGGCTGCACCGTCGATGACGTAATACCACAATTAGCCGCATACGCTTGTAACTGCGTGGCCGCCACCGAATGTCGGCTTTTTAAGTCCTGGCCTGCTTTAAATTCCGGGATGATAAGGTGTGCCGTCAGAGGCTGAAGCACAGACAAAGAGTCAGCGATTTTTTTAGTGTCGGGG
>JGI24737J22298_10000029_pt1 | contig 42954 bp, 36 predicted proteins | sample KBSCornC3_FD_22298 | JGI IMG/M metagenome (IMG submission 22298) | reverse complement strand
CAGGCGAACTTATGACCTCACGAATGGCTGGAATGGAACCCACGATCTAGGCAATGGCATTCCGGTCTTTGTATTAACAGAGACAGCACCCACCGAAGTACCAAAGGGCGGCACGCCGTTTACTTTTGTGCAGGATGGCATTGAAAGCGCCGTAAAGCAGGCTAAAGCCGCCGCGGGCGACAAGATCGTGTACGTTATTGGCGGTGCCAGTGTTATCCAGCAACTGCTTAATGCGCGGCTTGCAGATGAGTTGCGTGTGCATATTGCACCGGTATTCGTCGGCGATGGGATTGCTCTGTTCAAAGACATGGATTATCAGATTTCTATGGCTCAAACTGAAGTACGTGACTATGCAGGCGTGACACACATAACCTATCAGCTGCAATAATCCGATTAATCTTTTATCAGTTCGTATCGTATATGTGTCGCTAGTGGCGTATCCATAACCTCTAAGATTTTTAAAGAGCGCTGCATGTCGTCCCAATCCCCAAAGAGAGGGATGCCTTTGCCAAAAAGCACCGGCGCAATATGTAGCACCACTTCGTCTACGAGGCCTGCACGAATGGCGGTTTTGCCGGTGTAAGCGCCGCCCATAATTCTGACGTCACGGTCTTTAGCGGTCTTTTTTGCTTCTGTAACGGCCGTTTCAATATCTGGCACAAACGTATACACACTATCTGTTGGTGGCGCTTGAGTTTCGTCCGTTACGACGAATACGGGCGTTGGAGCATGCGGCCCATCGTTGCCCCATGCTGAGGTTTCATATGTCACTTTGCCGCAAATAATCGCGCCAACATTTTTCTGGGATGCAGGTATCTTGTCGCGTGTTTTCTGATCTGATTGAAAGTACCATTCATGTAGCAGATGACCGCCGTCACCTAATGGATTATCCGGAGTAGGGTCAGCGGCCGTTATAAAACCGTCGAGCGATATGCTTATATCGAAACTTACTTTTGTCATACGACCTCCTATACTTAATTCCTTCTATTTTAGTCAAGCGGCAGATCGGTGGATTGTACATTTTGGACATAACATAGGCATTTACGCAGTCAGGTAAAATGGTATATATGGATCAGTTTTCAGCGCAACGTATCACAACCACCAGTGCCACTATTTTTACTCGTGTAGGCGGTGCCGGGCCACCGCTGTTGTTGCTTCATGGTTTCCCCGAAACGCATCAAATGTGGCGGCAGATCGCACCACTTCTATCCCAGCATTTTACCGTCGTAGCGGCTGACCTTCGTGGTTATGGTGAGAGCAGCTGCCCACCATCTGCCGACGACCATGCCCCTTATAGTAAGCGCGCCATGGCTGAAGATATGGTCGAAGTTATGCGACAGTTGGGCTTCGACCATTTTGCGGTCGTAGGGCATGACCGCGGCGCAAGAGTCGCTTACCGTATGGCACTGGACCATCCGGAGTCGGTTACCCATTTGGCGGTATTCGATATTGTGCCTACTGATATTGCCTGGCAAAAAGCAGATGCCCGTATGGTGCTTGGTTTTTGGCCTTGGTCGCTGTTGGCGCAACCCGCCCCATTACCAGAGCATATGTTGGCAGCAACGGCTGCGGACATTGTGGATAATGCCTGCGACAATTGGGGCTCGACCGCAGAGAGTTTCCCGCGTGAGATTCGCGATGCATATACCCGAGCCTTGAGCGATCCGGAACATATCCATGCCATATGTGAAGAGTATCGGGCGGCGGCTACGATAGACAGAAAACACGACGAGGCTGACCGTCAAGCCGGTCGTGTTATCACTTGCCCTACACTGGTCTTATGGGGTGCCGGCGGTGCCGTTGATGCATGGTACGCAGCCGACGGTGGCCCGTTGACGTTCTGGAGAACGATAGCTCCTGAGGCAGTTGGTGAAGCTGTAGAAGGCGGCCATTTCTTTCCCGAGGAAAATCCTAAGGCGATATACGACAAGCTAAGTCGTTTCCTGCTTACTGCAAAGTAAGATTATAGGCCCTATAATTGGCGTAAGCAGTATATAATATGTCAAATTGTCATATGACAAACATAACAGTATGTAATACGCCAGGAGATAAACGTGTCACATGTAATTATTACTATCGCCATAATAATAGCCTTTGTTTTGATCAGTTTATTGGCCAATCGTATAACGCTTACTACCTTGAAATTCAAGCCAACGTGGCGACAGGTGTTCATTATTACCGGGACGATCTTTTCGATCCAGCTTCTGTTTGCTTTGCCAGGCCTCTTTAATCCTAAGATCGCCATTGGTCCGCTGCTGAGCATCGTTTCAATCGTTTTGAGTATCATTATATGGTGTATATACCTGCGCAGATTTTTTCAGGCTAAGCTTGGGAAAAGCTTACTTGGCGTTCTGATATTCTATGGCTTGACTGGTGCTATCGTGGGTGTTGTGCTGCTAGTCGTTCGTGTTATCGCACATGTATTCGGAATAAGTACGAACTAACCGGTCGTTAGCCACTGATAAATGCCAGAAAAACTAATAGCGTAGCTACTAAAAGGGCAATCGATATGACATTGCCATAGGCAATCACCCTAACGGCCTGCGGGCTGTCACGTAAATGACCGACATGCCAACCAACTGAACTGGCGAAAATCATACAGGCCAGGATAATACATATACCGAGAAATGCAGCACTGAGATCTGGTCCTGTGCAGGGACTATCGCCGCAATAGGCCACCGGGTCACCTGGGTCAAATGGGTGCAGGCTCATGCCAGCTACAAGCATCGTAAAGCCGTAAACGGGCGTAAAAAGGGCATTGATCGCGATAATAATCAGCAATGCCAGCAGGGGTTTGGCCGGTTTCGGACGTTTTGTGTCCGAAACCTGTGCCTGGCTATCTAGGGCGTCGTCATCCCAAGGCTCGAGTGATGACCTAGTCATTAATATTTCTCCTCGCGTATAGCTTTTTCTTTGTTGTATGGCTGATCGCCATTGCGTGGGTCGGGCAGAAAACTCTTGAGCGCAAGACCGATGTATTGCACATCGCCAATCGATAGCTTATTCAGATCCATACCGCGGGCGTAAAAGATGTCGATGTTTAAGTGGTCGCCAACCTGCACTTTTAAGGGGCCGTCACTCATGGTAAAGCGCGAAGCGCGTTCGGTATTAAACTGTTCGATGATATTCCGGGGCCACTTGATGGTCAGTTGCTGGCCGGCATCGGTACGTAACTGTAGCATGTGGTCGTCCATGGCTATCAATGTGCCAAACATACGGGCCATGTGGCTACCTTGTCGCGGCTTAAATGAATCGCCTGGTATCGAGCTGCCGATTTCACCGGTTGCCATGTGCCCTTGAGCATTGGTAAATATGTCGATCCCGCCAGTGTCCGGACAGACATCTGCGAAGTCTATGCCACAGTCATGTGTTTGGCTGGGCTGGCCCTTTGGAACGATTTTTTGGCTGTTGTTTCGAGCGATATACTGGTCCGCCTTACCATCGAGCAAGAAGACGATATTACCACCGGCTGCCACGTCGCCATTAACATTAGATGCAAAGCTCAAATAAAAGGCTTGTCCAACTTTCCACTTTGGTGCCTTGGTAGCTTTTAGCTGCGAGCTGACATAATACGTTTTGTAATCGGTGTTGCTGCGGATACAACCCGAATTGGCATCTTGCACCGTATTGAGCGCCGGTTCCAGGCGGCGTTCAACGTAAAAGATACAGTCATCTTTAGTGTTAACCGCACGGACTTCAACGACAAAACCTTCATGGGAGAGATTTTTGAGCTCGGGATATATGGCAGAGATGTCGAAGGTACGTAACGTTTCGATAGCCGCCTGACTACGGATACTATTGTCGGTGGCATTGCTTTTTGCGTATAGTTCGTAGTCTTTGTCGTTGACATGAACTTCCAGGTGACCGCGGGCGTTAAGCCCCCGCTTTAATTCGTCGAGTGCCGCAGCATGATGGGGTGCGCTTAATAGTCCGACCAGACCGAAGCCAAGTGCCAGCACGCCCATTAAAGCAGCGTAGCGGTACGTGCGCTGACTCTGACTGCCGGTTACGTCTTTGCGGGAACGCATCAGTAGTATCCCGGCCAAGATGACCAACAGCAGCGCGGCCAAGCTTGACCACGTTACTGTTGATTGATATGCCTTGATGAACTGGGACAACATCGAAGGTAGCTCGCCAAAATACCGGAAGGTGAGTCCGATAAGCTCAAATATGTTACGACGCATAGCCGTCGCCACAACCGTAATGATGCCGAGCGCGAGCAGTGCGCGTAATACCCGGCGCATCTGCCGTGCACGCTGCGCCTGTTTAATCGTTTCAATAAACTGTCCTCTATCCAAGTGTAGCGGTCGTGACGCTGGCTTAAGCTGGGAAATTTGGATGTCAAACTTATCCATTGCACGCCTCCTTTAACTGACGTTTGGCCCGATAGAGCCAAACTTTTATAGTCCCTAAAGGCTTTTGCATAATCGTTGCGATCTCGTCGTATGATTTTTCTTCCCAGTAATACAGATTTACAACTGCCTGGTAGTGTAATGGCAATGTTACGATGGCCTTTTTTAACCTTTCGATTTGCTGAGTCCGCTCAAAAGCGTCCTCTTGCTCCTGAAGGTGATTTTCTTCTTCGGCTGGCACTTCCATGAGGTCGTCCAGCGACTGATCTTTGCGTTTACGTAAGTAGTCGAGTGCACAATTGGTTACAATTTTATACGCCCATGTGCTAAAGCTGCGTTCGGGATCGTACTGCTTGATACGTAAAAAGGCTTTTAGCAATGCCTCCTGGACGATATCTTCAGCCGTACCGACATCGCGAACAAAATATTGCGCATGGCGACACAGCGCCGGATAATACCGGTTCGCAAGTTCGGTAAAGGCTGTTTTGTCGCCGTACCGCGCTTTGTGCTGAAGGTCTGCGTCTTCCATACATGTATGATACGGGCAAGGTTTAAAAAAGTTTCAAAGATTTTTATGGTTGATCGACATCTTCGCCCATGGATGTGTGATGTAGACGCAGACTGAGCTGCTGTCGATGCGAGAATGTACGCCGGACTGGTGTTTTGTGTCGATATAATGCAATAATAGAGGTTAGGTAATTAAACATACACTGGGGGGTGGAGTGTTGCCGGGTTGGTGCGCATATGCAGGGATGATATTCATATCGTGGGGAACTCTCAGCTATATAAGGGATATTCGTCGTGGAACGGTTCAGCCTAATTTAGTGACGTGGTTTTTGTGGTCGCTGGCGCCTTTGATAGCGCTGGCTGCACAGTTACGTTCGGGCGGCGGTACAGCCGTAATATTAACAGCAACAGTTGGGTTTTGCCCCTTAATGGTGTTTTTGTACGGGTTGCGACGCGGATCTTTTAGGCCAACAACATTTGATTGGCTATGTGGCCTTGCATCCTTAGTAGCACTTGTACTCTGGCAAATATCCGGCAGTGGTATGATCGGCGTCCTCTTTAGTATTGCCGCTGATGCACTGGGTGCCATACCGACACTCCGAAAAACATGTAGCCACCCTCAATCGGAGAGCCCGGTATTTTTTGGTTTGTTTACAATAAGTGCGGTTATAACACTTCTGACTATCACAGAGTGGAGCGTCACTAACGCGGCTTTTGCTGTCTACATATTTGTACTCTATGCTGTTTTGTATGTGCTGGCACGATATCGTCTTGGGCTGCGCGTACGACGACGGTTTATGCGTCAATCGGCTTCGCCACCAGTGACTGACTTGTAGCCGGTTAGACCGTTAATGACCTTATGCCACTTCGACTTGCGAGGCTACTAGGGCAGCACCCAGCGCATCCGGTGCAAGTCTGCCCGAGGCCTGCCATTCTTCGATGTTGTATTGCGTCGGCCGGTGGAAAAATGCAATATTTTCTTCAGGCTTGTGCTCTTTGTTGTAGCGCGTGATGAATCTGCCGTGAAGCCAATGAGTCTTTGCCAGTTTGGGATCGGCAGCCAGTTCATCGGGACTAGCCGTTGCAAGTCGCTCAAAAGCGTTATAATACTTTTCGTATACATGGTCGTACGGCTTAAAGTCTTTGGGCGATTTCTGTAACATGTTAAGTATGCCGGTGCGCATGACAACTTCGTGCGGGTCGCCGTGATCGCGGCGTGGCCGCGTATGGGCTTGCCAGTGCAAACCTACTTTAAGCTGGGCGTCACGGTCGCCCGCGGCGAGTTCATCACTAGATGCGGTGCGCATGGCAGGGTTATCACGCAGCAATGAGACAGATGCATCAAGGCCGGCTAGCTCTTCTTCGCTTGTGCTGGAAGTCTCTAAGAGCTTTGCTCCATACTTCTCAAAACGCTGTTCGATTTCCTGCCTGCTCGGTAATTCATACGAAGGATCGAAGCGCCATTTCATAGTGTCTCTCAGCATATCCCACCAAAAACTTAAGCTGGCTGGTACGAGCCCGTCGGTATGAAACGGCTTTTGCGAATGTGAGCCCGGCAGCTTCCAGTACTTCATAATCTTGAACGGCTCGTCGGAATGCATAACGTCCCAATCGACAGGCACATTGCGTTCTTGAACGTCGGCAGCGTGTACCGCTTCAGGATGTGCCTGTCCGTATTGTCTGCCGCTCGAGTCGTAAAAAGTTAGCTTAAGCACTGCCGATTCGTCAAGCCAGGACTGCCTATTGAGAATATCGCTGTTGCGAAATTCTTCTCGCAGGTCAGCAGGCGTGTCATCCTGTAACACCTGGTTGTAAATATACCTGGCCTCTGCCTCTAATCTGTTAACCATACAACCCCCATCTTTAGTTCTATCAGTTTACCATGAGTACTAAGTATGAAGGCATACTTACGAAGCTATAAATTACGGCTGGATCTGTATCACTGGCAGTAATTGGGCGTTAAGTGGCTGGCTAAAGGTAAACGTCACTTCTTTGCCAGTTTGTCGCATGGCTACGGGGCTATTATCTCCAAGCAAACGAGCGGTACCCTTTAGGACGGGACTATCTTTTATGGTGAGGTTGGTACCTGAGTGGCTGCCGGTAACAATTAGGTAAGTAGTCTTGCTTTTGGTGGTAAGATACACTTCCTGGTTGTTGGTGGTCATGGCTTTGTATTGTTTATTAGGCCGAGTGCCATAAACGGCCTCGCCGTTTTTTTGTAACCATACGCCGAATTTGTCCAAGCGACTTTGCTGTTCAGGTACGATGGTTCCTGCGCCGCCCTTCGGGCCTACGTTCAGCAAAAAGTTGCCATTTTTTGCTATGGCACTGGCTAGAGATGGCAGCAGGGACGTATCAAAAGACGCATAGTCGTTTTCGGACTCTTGACGATTGTACCCAAAGGAATTGCCCATGCCACGGTCATTTTCCCAGGGTTTAGATTGGATAGTGTCGTATTGAACATACTCGGAGGTAGTAAAGTCATTATGTGGTGAAGGTCGTTGCTGCTCGATTGATTGCGCGCCTTCAGGAGTTGTGAGCGCTAACTTAATGATAGAATCCATGATCATCCTGAAGGGTTTGAGGTTCATTATCTGATGACTGAACGAACCTACGTGCCAGCGATCGTTAACAACGCCGTCCGGAACCGTGTTGTAGTAATCCGCCAATAGAGCATTTAGCCGCTGTTGACCTGTCGGCCATGAGATATCATCCCATAAAATGTCTGGTTTATAACGAGTTATGAGTTCTCGCACTTGAGCATCCGCGTAGGTGGCATAGTCGGCGCCATAGTGAAGGTAACCGTAGTCGGCCATTGTTTTAATGGGTTGTTGCTGGAAGGTATAATCAACGCCGCCGGAGTAATAAACCCCAAACTTCATACCTTGTTTGCGGACTGCCGTAGCCATTTCGCCGATCAAGTCTCGTTTGCTATACCAATCTTTTTGGTGCGGATTTTTTACAGAAGATGGCCACAGAGTGTATCCGTCAGCGTACTTTGCGGTGACCACGACATATTTTGCCCCTGAGTTATGAAAGGCCTTGGCCCAGGTATCCGCATTCCAGTTCTTAAGACCGTCTTCGAATTGCTTTTTAAAGCCCTCATACGGCATATTGCCGTAGTGTTCCTTGTGCCATTTCGCTGTGGGTGAATCGGGATCTTTAATGGCATTTGCGTAATCCTCGGCATAAGGAGATGACACCATGGCTGTATCATACTTTTTCTTTAAGATGTCTACAAAGTCGCCTTTCGGCGCGTAACCAGGTACTGAGTATAGTCCCCAGTGAACCATGATGCCAAACTTCGCATCCTGCCACCATGCTGGCATCTTGTGACTATTGAGGGAAGCTATGTTTGCCTGAAACGGTCCTTTCGTGGTCATAAAAGCCTTGCGGCTGTCACCATATTGCCAGACCCAGCTGGCGATGCAGTAGCTAAGGACCAGTACGGCTATTATTCCAAAAAAGGTGCGCCATTTGTGATTACGACAAGCCCGGAGCACTTTTGTAAAGCTGTTAGGGGCTTCTTGCTGTTTTACCTTTTGTTTTTTCATGTGTCCCTCTCTAATTTCGGTATATGTTAATCAGATAGTATCGGGCTTAGCTACGGCCCAGATGCCTTTATTTATTAATACACCTGTATTATAAATTATGGACCTAAGTATTACAAAAAGGCATGAGTGATAGGCCGAACTTCGTTATACAAATCTTAAGCGATGTGCATAAGATAATCGGAACATTACGACTCTTGACGCAGGCGAGCAAGCAGCCTATAGTAGTTAGTGAATACAAGTTCACTAAAGGAGAATATATGAGCAAAATAAAAGCACGTATGAGTATGTCGGTCGATGGTTTCATCGCGGGACCGGATGCAAGCCAGGATAATCCGCTTGGCACGAATGGCCTCAAGCTGCATGATTGGATATTTGATAATCCCAAGCAAGAAAATAGTCTATTGCAAGGAATAAGGGAAAACACAGGAGCGGCGATCATCGGCTACAACATGTATTACGAAGCTATCCCTCACTGGGGCGGTACCGGCCCGCTTGGCGATGATATTCCTTGTTTCGTGCTTACGTCCGAGGACAAAGTACCCGAAAATGCACCGGCAGCCTTTACCTTTGTTACTGACGGTATCGAAAGCGCGCTTGAAAAAGCGCAGGCAGTGGCGGGCGATAAAGATGTTTGGGTGGGCGGCGGCGCCTATGCGATTCAACAGTACATTCAGGCGCAGTTATTGGATGAACTCAAGCTTGATATTGTGCCCATTTTGCTCGGGGGCGGAACGTCAATGTTTGGTGAGCTTGGCCGGTTTATAGAAGTCGACAAGCTTGAAGTTCGTGACGAGCCGAACGTTACCCATTTTACTTATCGTTTCAAAAAGGCGTAGCTACTATTACACAAGATATATGGAGGATCTATGCGTAAACTAATCGTACAAATGAGTATGTCACTGGACGGATTTATAGCGGGGCCGAATCCAGCTCCTAATAACCCGCTGGGTGACAATGGCCTGCGGTTGCATGCATGGTATGACCAGCCTGGCAGTCATAATTTCGGAAAAGATGTCGAAGGTGATACCGGCGCCGTTATTATGGGAAGCGTCATGTACTACGAAAGTCTCCCGTGGTGGCACGGCACTGGTCCATTGGGCGACGATGTGCCTTGCTTTGTCCTGACCGAACAAAGCCATGAGCCCAAGGAGGCTGCAAAGGTGTTCACGTTTGTAACAGAAGGAATCGAAGAAGCGCTACGACTTGCTAGAGCAGCAGCCGGCGATAAAGACGTGCTTATCAATGGTGGCGCCAACACCATTCAGCAGTACATCAAGGCGGGCTTGGTCGACGAGATGTACATTCATGTCTTGCCCTTATTGCTTGGAGGCGGTACCAATCTTTTCGGAGCACTTGGTGAATGTATGCCGTTGGAAAAAATAAGCGTGCATGATGAGAAAGGAGTAACGCATTTAACATATCGATTCGAACGCAAGTAACACAAGTTTTTTAGCACACTATAAGGAGAATATAATCATGAGAAAATTAGTTGTACTGACATTCCTATCAATGGACGGCGTTATGCAGGCGCCGGGTGGCAAGGACGAAGACCCTTCCAATAACTTTGAATTCGGCGGCTGGTCTATGCCTTACTTCGACGAAGCGCTCATGGCCGAGATGGAAAAAGAAAGCGGAGATGAGCCATTCGACATGTTGTTCGGCGGAAAAACCTACGGCATGCTTAAGGCGTATTGGCCGGATCACAAAGACGATGGCGCGACCGGTCGAGGTATCAACAAGGCCACGAAATACGTTGTCTCAGATGAAGATATTGACACGAACTGGGAGAAAACCGTTAAGATTAGCGGCGACGATATTATCGGTCAAATCAAACAGCTTAAGGAATCAGATGGGCCGATGTTGCAGGTACACGGCAGCGGTAAATTGGTCCAAGCCCTGATGCAAAACGATCTCGTGGACGAGTTTTGGCTCAAGATATTTCCTGTGACCCTGGGCAAGGGCAAGCGTCTCTTTGAAGACGGAACCATGCCGGCTGCATTCAAACTAACATACTCTATGATATCGCCAAGCGGCGTCATTACCGCATACTATAAGCGGGACGGTGACCTGAAGCTTGACCAAGGTATCTAGAGCATAGAGTGGCCACGCCGCGGTAGGTATCTCCATTAAATAAGAACAACGAAGCTTGTTGCATCTCGCATATCTGCCATGCCACCCACAAGCTTGAAGTTGGCGTAAGGGCTTTGTCCAAACTGACGGCTACGATGCCTTTAGTTCTAGAAAGCGATCACCGGCGCGGCGCCACCCTTCAAGCATCTCGTGCTGCCGAACATGGCGCTCATATAGCGAAGCGCGTCGAACCATTTCATGCCGTTCTGTCTGACCGATAGCTGTAGCTGTAGTTAGCTTTAGTGTGAGCGGGGGCATAAAGACATGCCGGCTACTATCACTCTCCATGAAGACAGCGGCCGATAAATGCAATTCACCATGCTCGTTCACTCTCGTCCTATCATTTTCAGCCTGGAGTATAATCTGCGTATTTTTATCTGGCCTAAAGACTGCACTTGCGCCGTATGCGATATTACTGCTAAATAGCGTATTTGCTTCGTTGACAACCGTGCTAGAAAGCTTCTCAAGTGTCCGTCCACTTTCTGGAAGCCCTAAGATTTTTTGATACCATGTCACGAGTTCGCTGAGGGATGCTGACGCTGAGCTACGATAGATGAGGCGATCCCCATTTACGGTAGGTTCAAAATCAGCCTCGGGTATTTCTGCAAAATGGTTAAGTGTCTCGTGATTCGGCTCGACGCGAATCTCTAACGAAGGAGCATCTTCGTAATGCAGCGCTTCGGTCTTACCTAGCGCCTCGGCAAAAGTAATCAGGTTTCCGCTTGGGCTATGCGGGTTGCTCCCATAGCCACCACTTGTGATGTTTAGGAGGTACTTTTTGCCGTCCTCGCTTTTCAGCACCTGAACGCGATTTCCGCTAAATGGTGAGCCCGAATATTTGTAAGGAGTGCCGTAGCCATCGTCATGGCTGTGGGCAAAATCCTCTTGGCTTTTTGACGCGGCCCATTCACGCATCTCGTCTCGCATAGTACTAAATATTCGAGCGGTCTCATCCAGCCCAAGTCCCGACATTAAGAGCTCGGCCGTGCCAGAATCGTCTAGTATTTTAGTTGTATCTTGATGGGTCTCACCAGCTGTCTTTTGATCAACAAAATAGCGCTCAATATCTGCAATTATATCTTCTACATCTTCATACTCCAGATGTGCATTGGGGATGTTTGTTCGCAGTGAGCTAACCTGGGGCGGGAGTTCGAGACGATCGAATCCTAACTCATGTAATGCCATCTGCCGCTCTCGTTCGCGCATTTCTTGGTACTTAAGCGATTCCCGCCTATGGGATATCTCGGAAGCTATGTCTTCTGCCCCAAGTTGCGCAGCCAGTTGGTTGATTGACGCGTAGCGTTCATCATCTGACGTAGGAATTTCTTGGACACGACGGAGGAGCTCACTGTTAATTGCGCGGCCCATATCACTGGGCACTTGGGCGCCTTCCTGCTCCCTAATCGCACTCACAAGGACGGTCAGCAGTTCATCTTGACGCCTTAGAACGCCTGGTGCGAGTGGCGAGTCGCTATTGGTGCTGAGCTGTTGGCTATTTGCTCTGAGCTCAAGGGCTAAGGCCTGGCTTACATCAAATGCTCGTATGGTTTCGATGATTCCATGCGGTCCCACCAAGGTCATATATCCATCGTCGTTGAAGCCTCCTTTAATCGTTGCGTGGGCTTGGTCGATAAGAAGCGAACGACGGTGCGATTCCTGAATGTTGGCAATCTCTCCGCCGACTTTATCGAACTGAGCCTGTGCCGCAGCCGTCAGTGCCTCAGGAAGCTGGCCGCTTTGAGCGAGCCCTTCAAGCATAGAGCCGTAATCTGCCATGCTTTTAACAAAATCTATTCCTCCGTGTTGCTTAATGCCCCAATATCGCTGGCTTAAAATACTGGCGAAGGACTCTGGATGTAGTTTTGGTGCTAATGTTCGTGCAGTAATCAAACCTGCTATGGGGTCGCTGCCTTCAATGTTCCAAGAGCGGATTACGGCGATTCGTGCTACATCATCTGTAAACTTGTCCAACAGAGTGGAGCCTTCCAGCTCAGCGCAAAAGCTGGCCGCCACATCCGCGTTGACGCCAGTTGCACCAAAAACAGCAAATGTCGCGTCTTTTCGCGGATCACGCACGTAACTCGGCAGTCCTTTCGTACTCCATACCTCTGTTTCTTCGGGAAGGACTGACCAGACATTATAGAGAGCTCGTCCTGCTTCAGATAGATCGCCGCCAGCTTGCTCAATTAATCTATCGGCAATCTCTTTATCGCGCAGGATAGGGCGCATACCTCACCCTTATAGACGCCCTGAATCGGCTCGGCGAGCAGGAATTCTATAGCCTGCTCACGAACATCAGGAGTACGCTCGAATTCAGAGGACATAATTTTGCCAATTATAAACTGAATACTCTTATCCGTCAATTAGTGGGCACTGGAAGCTCCTTCAGAGCCATTGTCATCGCACTTCAAGCCGTGGCTAAATAACCCGTCAGTATTGATCGGCGTTCGGTAGCAAATTGAGTAAAATCCCATAATTCCACAATTTTGTTGTTCTCGAACCGAAACAAGTGAAGAATAGCGGGACTATAAATTTTGTGGGGTTGCTGGTTCAAATACGCCATCTATGAGCCAACCAAGTTCCTCCACAATGTGCAGTTCACTATTTCCTGGTGGCGGCATAAGGAGCGGCAAAGGATACGATGCACTATCGGTGTAATCCCTGTAGCGACCAGCTACGTGAGTTATCTCGTTATCTCTGATAAATTTGCATCTTTCAGCCCATCGCCGCTGGTCGCTTTCTCTGTACAGTTCGTAATCCAGCTTATCATTTTCCTGATTATATAATGACGCACGAATCGCCAGATTGCCATCTTGCCCCCTGGTAGCTATATAACCTGCGGCATTAATCCATTCCATAATTGGGGTAATGGAAAGAATTTCCTGAGCTATATCTCTCGCTGTGTTAATTTGTTTCGAAGAGAAGTGCCGCTTTAACCGCAGTGTTGTGGCCAGACCTTGCACACCTGTTGCTAGCAATGCCCTACGGTTGTCGTAGTATTCAGCGCGTTCAAACACCCCCAGTGCGGTGCGGATGTGTTCGCCGGGTATTACCGGTAATCCCTCAACGGCTTCATGCAGTCCTGATTCTATAAAAGTTTCGGCCGCTTCATAATCGATAACGCCTCTGGCTACCGCGCCGAGCGGTAAACTTTTTTGCGCCTTTTTAAAATGCTTTAAATGCTCATCAATGTATAAATTTTGAGGCCAGATGTATAAACCATGGTCAGGTTGGTTAGGGCGGGGTACTCGTGATTCTAAGACGTCCATAGTCTGATTAAACTTCAATTACAAAAAAACGCAAAGATTTTGGATGTTTCTACGGAAATAGATAGTGATTTAATTTGTTAAACTTTTTCGAACATGCCACAACCCTGTACTTTAATTGGCTTGTGTCGCTTCCACCCTGCGGAATGCCATGGCGATTGTATCCGCTATATCTTCCGCAGGTATTGCTGGGTTGTAGAAAATATTATGATAGCCATCGGGTGTTATGCCAAGAACACGAAGTATCTCCCAGACCTTATCTTGCTGGGCTTTCATATAATGAGGAAGCACGACTAGGTGCAAGATATCTCTATTTATCGGGTTTAAAAAGCTTGCTGCATCCAGCGCTTCGCAAAGCCATCGCCCTGATTTGGTGCGCAGTCGAATCTCACGGTATAACGGATTTTCAGCTGCCGGGTTAACGAATAAAATCTCAGCGCCATGTTCAGTTATTAGACCTTTTTGCTTTAGTAGTTTGACAAGCATACCGGCATCACGTGCTTTCGTACTTTCGGAAATTAATAAATAATCTTTGTCGGCTACATCTGTCTTGGAAATTACACCAGCATCCACGAGAAGACGAGTGAAGCTCTCTTTAAAATTTTTAATGTCACTACTACTAAAGTTCGCTGCCACATTAGTATAAGCATCCGTTTGCTTGGCTGTATTATATTCGTCACACAAAGCCACTAACCGAGCCGCAGGGAAAAACTGCCGCATAATTGTCGCTACTGCCAGACCTGTCCTATCTTCCGGAATAAGATTTTCTTGACTCATTACACCCTTGTAGCGAATATAGTCAGCCAAGTATGGGCCCAGAGTTTCAAACTCAATCGTACGGCCATTGTTGCGGGCACGAACTAAGTCCGTAAGTTGAGCACGCGAGAAGTCAACACCCCTGAATTGCCATGGTCTGCTATGTTGCTCAAGAAGTAACGCGAGCTTTTTACGTTCAGATTTGGAAAGATGGCTCCGCTGTGACCCAAAAGAATTAAGTGTGTGGGTTATGAGCTCACCAAAATAATGTCGTCTTTCGATTAAAGACGAAAAACTAATGGAATCTTGAGCGACTTCGTGTATTTTTCTAGGTTCTTGGTCCTGCATCGAACCATCACCAATAAATTCGATGTGCTCACGTGAAACCTTCTTATCGGCAGACCGTTCATCAATAAAGAAATGACTATCTGGACGTAAGACAAATGCCGTAGCAGTTACACGTTGAATTTTTTGCATTTTGTTCATCTATCGATTCTACCACGGGCGGGTATCAGGGATTAAAGCTTCACGCAGCGAGCATCCCACACGAGTGAGGTTATGGAGAATAGCGAGATTGCATACCCCAGTTTGTATTAAGCGGTCTCTAAAAGAGGAGCCTTTTAATGTCTTCGTAATAAGTCTTGCCTACATTGTAACGGCAACCAGCATGGTGCAAGCGGTTGTCCATTTACAAAAAGGGGGTCTGCTATTAGTAATAAATTTTCCAAACCTGGCTATTATCTGGTGGCGAGTGGTGTTGTCGCCGCGGGCATGTTGGGTACTATCGGCAGACCGGCCATAGCAGAACAAATGGATGACTGGCGGCTACTGCCTCGTAACGAACGTACAACAGAACTTTACTTTACTAATATCCATGATATGCCTGCGCAACAAAACCCCCAGCTCGTTGCGTTTGCCGTTCGCAATGTCGAACATCACACCGTCACATACCGCTATGTACTCACTGTGCAACCCGATAATACCAATGTCGAGCGTCAAGTAGGTACAGGGACGCTAACTCTGGCCCATGGCCAATCCGCAGATATACAAAAGTCATTTACGGTCTTACCACTCGGCATCCACGTATTTGTAAAAGTTACTTTGAGTTACAAAGGCATGAATGTTGGTGCTCGTGTAGCTAGTAAGCAAACGCAGTCCATCCATTACTGGCTCGCCACCAGTGCATCGGCTGCCCGCAAGGAAAAACTATGAAAGCGCAACAGGAAGAGACTACCAATGTTACGGTTGTCATTCCTTGTCACAACGAAGCGGCGAGTATTGCGAAGGTTATCGCTCGTTTTCCACGTGATGAACTCAGGCAGCGCGGTGTACAGCTACACCTTGTCGTCGTAGATAATAATTCTTCGGATGATACGACCGCAATTGCTGAAACTGCGGGTGCCACTGTTGTGTGGGAGCCGAACAAAGGTAAGGGCAACGCCTTGCGTACAGGCTTCCGGCACGTATCTGCGGATACCGATTTCGTAGTAATGCTCGACGGCGATGATACCTATAGCCCAGAGGAGATTATGCGGCTCATCGAACCTTTGCAGAGCGGTTTTTGTGACGTGGTTATAGGTTCTCGATTATGTGGTCATGTTCAGCAAGCTGCCATGACCAAGCTTAATCATCTGGGAAATCGAATTTTTACCGGTATTACGCGATTGCTGTATGGCGCCAACATCACCGATGTGCTTACTGGTTATTTTGCATGGAAAAAGACTGCACTCGATGCGCTCAGCCCGCACATTAAAAGTCCAGGTTTTGCTGTTGAGATGGAAATGATAACAAAAATGGCACGGCTCGGGCAGCGGATGGCTGCCGTACCAATCAGCTATCATCCGCGTGCCGGACAATCTAATCTGCATCCGTTCAAGGACGGATATCGTATTTTGTTGATGCTTTTGCAAAACCTCGTATGGCGGCCACGTCTGTCACTGACAGCTGATGTTAAAACTCCGAACGGTATCCAAAGTGCCTTCATGCCGCGCACAATCATCTTTGTTAGCGACGGCATTTATCCCTACGTGAAGGGTGGTAAAGAAAAGCGTCTGCATGAAATCACCAAGCACTTAGCGGCCATGAATCATGACGTTCATGTATATACCATGCAATGGTGGCGTGGCCCAGACATGGCTGTGTTCGAGGATGGCGTCTATTTTCATGCCATCTGCAAACGTTATGCCATGTATCACGGAGATCGCCGCTCCATTAAAGAAGCATTGATATTTGGAATCGCCTGCTTAAAACTACTGCGCGAGCGATTCGACATTTTAGATGTTGATCACATGCCATTTTTCCCTGTATTTAGCACATGGATAGTATGTGTTCTGCGCGGCCGAAAGCTGTATGCGACATGGCATGAGGCACTTTCACGCAAAGAGTGGACCAGTTATATGGGGAGGGGCGGTACAATTGCCGCCTTCATCCAGCGCCTCTGCGTCCGGTTGCCATACCGTATTACGGCCGCCTCCTGGCATACGCGTGATTCGCTGGCAACTATGTATGGTCGAGTTGAAAGAGTCGAACTGGTCCCGCCTGGCATAGATTCGTTACTACTGCAGACCGTCCGGCCGGCAGCGGTGCAGTTGGATGTGCTGTACGTAGGCCGATTAGTAAAAGACAAACATGTCGACCAGCTTATTCTGGCTATTAGTATAATCACTAAAACATATCCCGATATTCGCTGCATAATTATCGGCGAAGGCATCGAAGCGTCGCGGCTCAAACAGCAAGTCAGCCAGTACGGGTTACAAAAGAATATAACATTTCTTGGTGCCGTACCCGAGGCTACCGATGTGTATGCTTATATGAAGGCGGCAAAAGTTTTTTGCTCGCCATCGGTTCGCGAGGGCTTTGGCATCACTTCGCTAGAAGCGCTTGGTTGCGGCACGCCCGTCATTACTATTGATAGTCCAGCAAATGCTGCCCGTCATTTAATACAAGACGGCCAAAATGGCAGCGTTGTTCCGCTCGATGCTTCGGCAATTGCTAAAGCTATCTTGTATTGGACGGCAACAGATAGACAACCGGAAATTGCTGCCCAAACATTGGATTACGACTGGAATCAGCTGGCAAAAAAACAAGCAGAGGTGTACATGCTATGAAAATAATGCATGTATGCAAGAAATATCCACGGGCGTCCGGGGGTGACGCAGTTGTGGTATCACACTTGGAAAAGGAGCAGCACGCTGCTGGCCATAAGGTTGTAGTCGTAACGTCGAATTGCGACGACATACAGAATGCCCCAAACGTTTACAAATTCGGCTTCAAGGATACTCCCGCCAATCTCGATGCAATTACACCAAAACGAATCGCATCACTCGTTGTGTTGTTCTTTCGAATTTTTGGTATCTTACGAACGGAGCGTCCCGACGTCATTCATACTCATTCCATCGACATGGCTTTCGTCGTGTCGATAGCCGCTCGTTTGTATGGTGTACCGGTTGTACATACTTTTCATATCGTAACGTTTTATGATGCGCATCATTCTTTACTTCGTCGAAAAATAGAATTGTGGTTGGCAAAAAAAGCACAGCTTCGTGCAGCTACGGCGCCCAATAATTATGATGTTAATAAGTTGCATGAGGCGGGGCTCGTGCAAACAAAGTTATTGGATAACGGTGTCGATCTTTCGTTTTGGGGTGAGCACGTTTCAGCTCCAGAGGTAGAAGATTTTGTTTTTCTAGCCGTTGGTCGGTTGGAGCGGCAAAAAGGATACGAATACCTCATTAAAGCCGCCTCGTTACTGGCACACTCATTGCCAGTCGCATTTCGAGTCATTATCGCTGGCGATGGTTCACAAAAAGCGCATTTGCGTGAACTCATTAAAAGCCAACACGTTGAAGATATCGTTACGTTAGTCGGAAATAAAAGTGCCAAACAATTACGTTCGCTGTACGCTTTTACGGATGCCGCTGTTTTTCCATCATTGTACGAAACGACACCTATTACATTGCTGGAAGCTTGGGCTGCCGGCGTGCCGGTTATCGTGTCGTCAGTCGGTATATTACGAGATGCCCCCAAGCATTTTGATGCCGCATATGTGGTGCCTCCTGGTGACGAGGAAGTACTCTTGGACGCAATGGGGCGGTGCATTATTGCTACGCAGGAACGTGAGCATATTGCAACCCGGGGTTACGAGGAGGCGGCACGTTACAGCTGGCCCAAAATTGCCCAAACGGCTGAGACGATCTACCGGAGTGTACTGTGAAACCAAGGCACATCGTTCAAGTAAGCGCCTATTACCCGCCACACCTTGGCGGACAAGAGAACGCCGTGCATGATTTAGCCATGCAACTGGCGGAGGCAGGTCATCGTGTACAGGTTTTAACGTCTGCCGAGGGAGGTGCTACCGGCATAACGACAGAAAGATTTGTACGCGTCAAACGCTTGCAAGCCTTTGTTTTCGGTCACGCGCCTATTATGCCTGCTTTCCCGGCGGCGTTATACCAGGCCACTAGATCGGATAGCGTGGTTCATCTGCATATTGGCCAGGCCTTTACGCCAGAAATAGTATGGTTCATTGCTAAATTACGTCATTTTAAGTATGTGGCCGAACTGCACATTGATTTTGAACCGTCCGGCCCGGCTGGCATATTACTGCCGTTATATAAACAGTTAGTCCTGAAATGGGTGCTACGTTCGGCTAGTTCGATCATTACATTGAACGATAAAACACTGAGGACAGTCCGTGAAGTATATGGCTATACCGGTAATGCACAGGTGATGCACAATGGCATCGATGAAGCCTATTTTACGATTGCTCGCAAAGCCATGTCACCCAAGCCACCAAAAATCCTTCGGCTGCTTTTCGTAGGTCGCCTTAGTAAACAGAAAAACCTTGCGGTATTACTGCAGGCGCTGGCTATGACCAAGCGCGATGTCCATTTAGACCTGATAGGTGAGGGAGAGGAACGGGAATCGCTACAACGGCTCATCACATCGTATAGCCTCAAAAATGTTACCATGCACGGCCGAAAAAGCCGGGGTGAAGTCATCGAGTTTTACAAAACCTGTGATGCATTAATCATGTCGTCTCTGTACGAGGCTCAGCCATTAGTGCTGCTCGAAGCTATGGCTGCCGGCATACCGGTTATCGGCACCCGCGTCATCGGCGTCAGTGACCATATCAAAAATGCTGGAATCATTGTTGAGCCCACGGCCAAAGGGTTGGCAGACGGTATCGAACAATACTTTGCGCAATATTCTCTTCTGCAAGAAATGGTTGAGCGTGGACGAAAACTCTCCGAACCATTTCGGTGGCGGAACACGCTCAAAGAATATGAGAGTCTCTATGAAACTGTCACGCAAAGTTAAGCCCCGCAATGTAACGTTGGGACTTATTGCTTGGCTCATCGCAACTAATATTCTTGTGCTGGTGCACTGGCGGCCGCTAATCGTAATACTTTTTTTGTGTATTTCACTGCTGCCAGGGATAGCTTTGCTACGTGTGATGCGTATTGCCTTTAGTACCTTTTCGGCACGGATTTTGTACAGTTTTTGTCTGAGCATACTTGTGCTCATGCTCAGCGGCTTGGCGGCAAATTATGTGTTACATCTGTTTGGAGTGGCGCGGCCGCTCGAACTCCCGGGTGTACTTTTTACGTGGGATCTGGTTACTGGTTTTATTATTTTGTTACATGCCAAAATGAACCTTGCCCATATTCGTGTCCCAAAATGGCCTGCTAACAATTTCTCAAAATCGGCGCTGTGGCTGGCGGGGGCGAGCATACTGCTGCCGTGTGGCGCGGCGCTTGGTGCTTTTCGGCTTAACAATGGCGGCGATGCACTCGTTGCTATCATAACGCTATGTTTTGCATCCGTGCTGATTGCGTGCGGCTTTGTTGCTCGCCAACGCGTACCTGATGGATTGCTTGCTTGGCTGATATTTGTTATTGGCTTAAGCGTATTGCTTATGACATCGTTGCGAGGCTGGGATATTGTTGGGCATGACATCGAACGTGAATTTCGCGTCTATACGTTGACGAATATGCATGCGTATTGGAACATCGGCTTTGACCGCAACCCATATAACGCCTGTCTCAGCATTACGATTCTGCCAGAAATGTTCACTCGTTTGCTACACGTCTCTGGCGTGTTTGTGTTTAAGGTGATTATGCAGGTAATTTTTGCAGCGTGTCCAGTTGTGATCTATATTTTACTGCGGCGACACGTCTCTAAGCTTGGTGCGCTTACGGGGAGCCTGTTGTTTATATGTTACCCAACGTTTATAAACGATTCGGCGATGCTTACCCGCCAGAGTGTGGCATATCTTTTCTTTGCACTTGCACTATTAATGATGACCAATAAGATCCAAATAAGGCGTTATAAACTGCTGTTTCTCTTTTGCAGCTCGGGTGTTATTTTGTCGCATTACTCAACGGCGTATGTGTTTGTCGCAGTGTTTGGACTGGCGACTATTTGCAATTTGGGTATATCGTGGTGGCGACGGCGTCATACACAAGAGCATCCTTTGCCGCGAACGGTTCTGTCGCCGCTGTTTGCAATCTTGCTCTTTATGATGACTTTTTTGTGGTACACCCAAATTACTGCAACGTCTTCGGGCTTGCTTGTGACACTACGCAAATCAATGATGAACATTCCCTCTATTTTTTCCGGCGATAATAGGTCATCCGATACGTCGGCAGCATTACTATTTGCTGATAAGAAAACCCAAACCAATCTATACGAAGGGTACCTGGAGAGCGCAAAACCAGCTGGCAAGGCCTTGCCAATAGATGAAAAATTTATGCCGCAACTTACTAACGACAACTTGCCCCTGCGCCCGCTCGGCAAAAGAGCGCAAGCTGTCGGAATCGACCCGTCTTTTATCGCAGCGGCACGCCAGAGTTTTGCACGGTTGCTGCAAGTGATAGCGCTTGCCGGCGTCGGTTATGTAACGTACCAGCTGTTTCGCCGAAAGCCGCATGCACTGTGTGCTGATTTTGTTTGTTTGAGCCTGACCGGTGTCATCATGCTCACGCTATTACTTGTGTTGCCGGTGTTATCTATAAATTATGGCATTTTGCGCGCATTTCATCAGTCGATGATTTTTTTGTTGCTGCCAATGATGTTACTCATTGTCCGTGTGGGTAGATATGTAAGGCTTTGGATAGGTACAACACTCACGACAATCGGTGTCACATTGATTTTTTTGATGTTTACGGGTGTGATCGGACAAATATTGGGTGGAGTCAGCCCACAACTCAGCCTCAATAACAGCGGCTTGTACTACGGCTTGTACTACTCATCTGCGGCCGACCTCCGCACGCTTGCCTGGCTTAAACAGCATCTTCCAAGCACCGCCGACGTCCGGGCGCCTAACTTCAATAAAGCATTTATGCACGATCCAGATTATCCTTTTGTGCGCCCCGGAATATTACCGTCGCAGATCGACATGAATACGTATGTATATCTTGACCCGGCTCAAACCCTGCGACGAAAGTTATATGCCAATTATAACAACAGTCCGCTTATCATGACATTTCCCACTGACTATTATGAGCAAACGAAAAATCGTATTTACAGCACGACAACGACAGGGGTATATCAATAATGATCCAGTTGCATAGCGTGTTCCGAGGACAGTTTCGCAAACTTCAACAAAGCACCCTTTTTATGAATGCGCTATATCTCATGTTGTCCACATTCGCTGTGGCTGCGTTTGGGTTTGTTTTTTGGCTGATTGTTGCCCACGGGTACTCTAGCGCTGTCGTGGGACGTGCCACGACGTTACTTTCGGTATCCGGATTGTTGTCAATGCTCAGTCTTGCCGGATTCGATACGACCTTCGTGCGCTTTTTACCAAAGTCCCTGCGACAAAATGAGCACATAAACAATGGCTTTATTGTTACGACGTTACTCGGTGTTGTATTGTCGCTGGGTTTTGTATGGTCGCTTTCGGTAACGTCACCCAGCTTGATGTTTGTACAGCATAACGTCTGGTACACGGTGGGCTTTACGTTCTTTACGGTGGCAACCTCGCTCAATGTTCTCACGAACGCTATATTTCTGGCGCAAAAACGTGTGCGGGATGTATTTATTATCAATATACTATTCAGCGCGCTTAAAGTGATACTTCCCTTATTTATATTGCACGGCAGCGCCATGACGATTTTTGTGATGGTTGGCATTTCGCAGTTGGTTGGTTTAGTGCTGAGCCTGGTTATTATGAAAGTCCGGTTCGACTATCAATTTTCGCCACGAATCCGTCCGGATATCATGCTCATAACGTGGAAATATTCATTCTCGGTTTACGGGTCGAGTATTTTGAACTTGCTGCCACCCACCATACTGCCGCTCATTATTATTCGTCAGCTTGGTCCCGCCAGTGCCGCATATTATTATGTTGTTTTTACCATTGCTAGTGCGCTGTATACCATCGCCTACGCTTCGATGCAGTCTGCATTTGCAGAAGGGGCACACGATGAAGCAGCTATGAAAAGTCATATACGTAAAGCTATTAGGCTGGCCGGAGTATTACTGCTTCCGGCGATTATCATTCTTATAAGTTTTGGTAACACCATCTTGAACATGTTTGGGGCGGAATATGCAGCCCGGGGTGGTTCATTGCTGCGGCTGTTTGCTGTGAGCGCTATTGCCGTAGCGATATGTTCAGCAGTGGGGACTGCCTTTAAGATTACGCATAATTTGCGTGGTGTGCTAGCAATGAATATTACGTACGCGGCCAGTATCTTGGGGCTAAGTTTTGTGTTTATTCCCACATTTGGAATTTTGGGCGTGGGGTGGGCATGGGCTGCAGGCACTATGGCAGCGGCAATAACTGGCTGGATATTTTTACGACAAAATATCGCAACCAATAACGTAGGAGAAAGCTAGATGGCACGATTACCAAAGCCTGGCGGTGACGTCGATAAATGGGCAGAATTACTAAACCAATACCTGCTTGTTGCACATAATCCTGATGGTACGGCTCGCGTCAAAAGGGTGTCACATGTACGCCTTAACGTAGCCGATTTTGGCGCCAAAGGCGATGGTGCCACCGACGATACGAAAGCCATGCAAGCTGCCATCGACGCGGCAAAGTTTGGTGGCACCATAGAAATTCCACGCGGCACTTACATGATCAGCGGGCTTAAAATTAAAAAGTCTGGCACTACTTTGGCGGGTGAAGCGCGCTGGGGCACTCGCCTGGTTCGCATTGGTGGCACAAAACCACTCATTGATGTAAGCGGTACGGCAACTATGTCCGGTCACATCCGCTTTTGCACAATAACCAACCTAACACTCAGTGGTCAGAACATACCGGGTAGACTGCTGCGTTCGTACTATGCTGACAGCTGCGTATACCGCGATGTCCATTTTGCCTACTGCCGCGGTATTGCGACCGACATGGTGGAAGTCTGGGACACACGCTTTTCGCACAGTATCTGGGAAGCGTGTGGTAGCGCCATCAAGCCTGCCTTGCTTTTACGCAATAGTTCAGCACAAGGTAGGTTTGGTTTTAGCAACGATACAACAAATCAGATTCACTTTATATCGTGCCGCTGGGAGGGTTTCCGCAATGGCGCTGTCAAGATCGACGGTGCAGCTAACGGGTCAGATAGCATGCTAAACGGCATATTCTTTACCTCCTGCAAAATGGAGACAAGTGTGGCGACCGGCCCCGTTTTACAGATTAAAGAGAACACAACCATTGTATTCGTAAACCAGCTGTATGTGGCGATAATGGCGACTGAATCTGCCCTTGTTCAGCCGCTGGATGCCATCGAAGACCGTGGCACACATATTTTTATGACGGATGTGTATGTGCAGTGGGGCAAGCGTGCAAACATTGCAAATTCACTTGTTCATATTTGGCAGGGTGGACCACATGTGTACTATCGACTGAGTACCTTTTATCCAATCCAAGACCCAGCAGAGGCTTCTCTTGTTGCCGAACCTGAAGCCACTGACGTCACTATCTCGTGCTACTCCATAAACCGTGGAAGGCTTAGCAAGGGCGAGGTGACTTCCGCCGTATTATCAAATCCCAGCCATGGTGTTAGCGTACCGCTTGACGCAAGTGGCAGCTTTAGGGTTTTGGCCACTGCTACCAATAAAGAATTGGTGAAGGTCGACAAAGATGCGACATGCTTTGCAAGCGGCAAGTTTCAAATTGAAAACAACAAGGGTTATGTAGGTATCAATACGACACCCTATGCCGGAGGGAGGCATACGGGTATTGCTTTGCTTGTGCAAGCGGCGGGGAATGATCGGGGCGTGACGATTATTCGGCCTTCAAGTGACGCCACTAATTATTTGCTGGAGTTTCAGGACGAAGTGCACGCCATGCAAGGTCAGGCTTTTGACCATAGTGGCCGACCTGTTGCTGTTGGTTCGCTGTCGCACGTCGAACCCGGCGACCAAGCGAGCTATGCAAATCCTCGAGTCCAGGTGCATGATATCGCGGGCAATATTACAGCGGCAGTCCGGGCTGGTCCGACAGCTCCGGGTACAATTGCAACCATCACTTTTTCGCAAGCCTATACGGCCGCACCGCTCGCTATTACCATCAATGACCACTCTGACGTTGCGGCCGATTTGTATGTTTCGGCTCGCAGTGAAAAAAGTTTTATCGTTTCAACTCGGCGGGCACTGCCGGCCAATTCAATACTTAACTTTGACTATTTAGTAATGGCATAGCTGTGATAACAGTTAATAATCCAGAAGGAGATAATCAATGGCAAGACTTCCAAAACCAGGCGGTGACGTCGACCAATGGGCGGAGCTATTAAACGAGTATCTTTCAGTGGCCCATAATTCGGATGGAACGCTACGCAAAACGAACCTTGCAGCATTATCTGCGACAGTTGGCTTATCTGATTTACGCGTTTTAAACCAACCATCACAGCCACTCAAAAATCTATTATTATCGAATGATGGCACTAACCTCGTATGGAAACAAACGGTCGAAGTTAACGTACGTAACTACGGTGCCGTTGGAGATGGGGTTACGGATGACACCGAAGCTATTCAAGCTGCTATCAACGATACTAGCGACGGCGGTGCCGTGTGGTTTCCTCGCGGTATATTCATGGTGCGTACGCTAAAAGTTGTCAACAAAGGCACTTCACTCATCGGTAACGGGCGATGGGCGACACGTATTTTACGACTCAATGGCAGCAGCGATCCAGTTATTGATATGAGTGGGACGGGTACGGGTATAGGCCATACGCGGTACAACAGCATTCAGGAGCTTACGGTGAGTGGCAATGGCTTACCCGGTGCGTTATTACGCTGTTATTACGCCGACAACTGCATATTCAGGGAAGTAAGCTTCATCCATTGTCCTGGGATGGCTGTGGATTTTTCAGAAGTCTGGGATTCACGCTTTGAAAATTGTAGCTGGGAAAATTGTGGCTCAGTAAATGAAGCAGCCGTGTTTCTTCGAAATAGCACGGCTCCAGGCACTTTTGGATTTAGTAACGATAACACTAATCAGGTTCACTTTACGGGTTGTCGCTGGGAAGGTTTCCGCAATGGCGCTGTTAGACTTGATGGTACTATTGGTGGCTCGACGAGCCTCTTGAACGGTATTTTCTTCGTGGCTTGTAAAATGGAAACCTCACTCGCCGCAGGACCGGCCTTGCAAATCATGACGGGTACCACGATCATATTCGTCAATCAACTGTACGTTGCCATTCTAGAAACAGATGCTAATTATAGCGATGGCCCAATCGATGCCATTGCAGATTATGGGTCGCAGGTGGCCATGTCTACTGTATATGTGCAATGGGGCGTGATTGCCGGATTGGCAAATGCCACAATTCATGCCTTCCGTGGTGGACCGCACATTTATAGTGAGATTAGCGCGTATTATCCCACAGAACCGCCTGCCGTAGCGACCATTGTAGCCGAAACGGGAACGGACGTCTTGACAGCTAATATATGGTTTAATCGAGGCCGGGCGGTTATGGGCGATGCAAGCTCTGCTATAAAAAATGATCCGAATCTCGGTGCGCTACTAACGCTTAAGAATAGTGGCTCTTTCCGGATTAAGTCGGCGGTCACCGGTAAAGACTTAGTTAAAGCCGATAATAGCTCTGTCCGACCAACTCTACACACCGTCAACGGCACTGACCTGGCTGGCTTTTCGGGTGATTTTGTAGGTGAGAAATGGCGGTTTTATGGCGACACCGGCTTTGTCCGGCTAGCATCTGGTAAATTTCAGATAGATGGCGCCAAGGGTTATGTTGGCATAAATAATGCACCATACGCAGGTATAGCCATGCTTATCCATCCTGTCTCAGAAGGTGACCGTGGCCTGGCAATTATCCGTCCTTCCAGCACGGCTACGAACAGATTGTTCGAATTCCAAGACGAAAATCATAATATACAAGGTCAGGCTTTTGACTCGCATGGCCGTCCTATTGCAGTCGGCTCTCCGCCTAACGTTGCTAAAGGCGATCAGGTCAGCTACGCTAATCCACGCGTTCGAGTACAGGATATCGCTGGGAATATTTCGGCAGCCGTTAAACCCAGCCCGACGGCACCCGGCACGGTTGTTATTATCACTTTTTCTCGGCCTTTTGCCGCAGCGCCAGCGACTATTGCCATTCATGACCATTCTGCCACTTGGGCAGATCTGTACGTATCTGCTCGTAGTGAAATTGGTTTTACGGTTTCAACGCGCAAGGCGCTCAATGGTGGCTCTATTCTCAATTTCGACTATACCGTTGCAGCATAGATTTTAAATTAAGGAGATAGCGAATGGCAAGACTACCGAAACCAGGTGGTGATAACGACATATGGTCACAACTGCTAAACGAATATTTATTAGTAGCTCATAACCCGGATGGCACGCCTCGCCTGCAAGAAGGTACGAATATAGCGGCGGCAACAGTTGGTCTAAGCGATTTGAAAACTTCTAACCTGCCAACTGAGCCACCGATAAAAACACCGATATTGTCGTATAATCACGATGAATTAGTGTGGAAGACTACTATTGAAATCAATGTGCGCGATTATGGCGCGAAAGGCGATGGTGTCACCGATGATACCGATGCGATACAGGCGGCCATTAACGCCGCTGGCAGCGGATTGATAGTATTTCCAAGCGGGGTTTTTAGAATCCGTGGCATAAAGGTCCGTAATAAGGGCGCAGCTTTACGTGGGGATGGGCGATATGGTACGCGTATCGTACGGCACAGCGGTACCGATCCGCTGATTGATGTGAGCGGCACTGGGACGGGCATTGGTCATCAGCGCTGGGATACCGTTAGCAACTTTCAGCTTGACGGAAGTGACATGCCCGGTTTGTTGCTTCGTTCATACTATTCAGATTCCTGTGTATATAGGGAACTAAGTTTTATAAACTGCCCCAGCCTTTCAACTGACATTGTAGAGGTTTGGGATACGCGCTTCGAAAGCTGCACTTGGGAGCATTGTGGCTCAGCTAATGCGCCTGCAGTGATGCTGCGTAATAGCATGCCGGCAGGCGAGTTCGGCTATAGTGACGACAACACCAACCAGATTTACTTTACGAGTTGCCGTTGGGAAGGTTTTCGTAACGGCGCAGTCAAACTCGATGGCAGCTACGGTGGATCTACTCGTCAGTTAAATGGGGTTTTCTTTGTAGCCTGCAAGATGGAGAGTTCGGTTGTTGCTGGGCCGGCTTTGCAGATTATGACTAACTCAACGATCGTCTTTGTAAATCAATTATATATAGCGCTCCTAAAATTCGAAACAGATTACAATACGCCTATTGACGCCATCATCGATTACGGTACACATGTGTTTATGGCTAGTCTCTATATACAATGGGGCGCAACGGTTATAGCAAGTTCTACTATTCGGGTATTTCGAAGCGGTCCTCATATGTACCATGAAATCAGTGCCTATTATCCCACCGAAGCTCCTGACCTGGCAAGCATAGTAGCAGAGCCTGGCGTTGATGTTATGGTAGCGGCCATTTCAGCTAATCGTGGTGCAACAACCATGGGAGATATGGGCATTATGATGCAAAGCGATCCAAAGTTTGGCTTGGCTCTGAGTCTTAAAAACAGCGGTTCATTCAGGATCACTTCTGCAATAACCGGCAAAGATCTGGTGAAGGCCGATAATAGCTCTGTCCGACCAACTCTCCACACCGTCAATGGCACTGATTTAGCCGGATTTTCTGGTGACTTTACTGGTGAGAAGTGGCGGTTTTACGGTGATACCGGCTTTGTCCGGCTAGCATCAGGCAACTTTCAGATTGAAGGAACGAAGGGGTATGTCGGGGTCGGTACGGCTCCTTACACGAGTATCGCTTTCCTCATTAAAATGGCGAACGACACCGACCGTGGCCTGACGATTATCCGTAAATCGGCTACAGCTACTGGTCGCTTGGTAGAATTCCAGGACGAAAACAATAATATTCAAGGGATTTCTTTTGACGCCTTCGGCCGGCCGCTGAGCGTTGGTCGGGTGGCTAATGTGGCCGCGGGAGACCAGGTTGCGTATGCCAATGTCCGTTACCAGGCGCGTGATACCGCCGGGTCTGTCTCCGCGGCCATGAAGACGACTCCTTCGCCGGGCACCATTGCAGTGATTACTTTTTTTAAACCATATCCAAATGTACCACTTTCCATCGTGCTTACCGATCAGTCGAACGTGGAGTCGGGGTTGTATGTATCGGCACGGAGCACCACTGGTTTTACGGTTTCAACGCGTAAGACGCTGCAGGGTGGTTCGCAGGTAAACTTTGATTACATGGTGCTTGGATCGGGTTAGCGTGATGAGTCGTAAGTGTGTTTAATCAGTGTCATAGCTTTTTGTGCACGGGCAATGTAAGCAGGAAGTACGTGTTCGAGATGTTCCCGGTAGCTGTCTTTAGCTGCGATAAGTTCATCGACTTTATGCATCAATAGAGCGGGGGCGACTTCTTCAATTTTTACCACCCATGTATCAAGGGCCAGATCGTGCATGATGCCGCTCGTTTTGTGCTCGTATTCGATAGCAAGCGCCGGCACCAGCGAAGTAAGCGAAAATATAACCGAATGAAAACGGGTGCCAATAATGAGGTCCAACCCGTCGTACAACGACTTAATCTGTTGATGGGTATACTGCTCGCTTAAACAATGCACTTGGTTTTTGTGGGTAATCCGTGCGTACACTTTTTGGGCAGTGACGCGGTCGTCATCGCCGCCAAGTGACGACGTGACTTGCGGGATAAACACCACCGCAGCCTGATGGTGACTTACTAAGTAGTCAACGGTTTCGGCCATTGCTTGCTCGTATGCTGCCTGCCGCCTTGCATCAAGCCAGCGCCGTACGGTTATGCCCACTAATAGTTTATGGGTACCCACATGAAGCTGGCGACGAATATTCGTGCGGTCTGCCGTTTTAAACAAAAAACCGGAGTCTACCGACGGGCTAATCGGAAAGCGCGCCGAAAGCCCTGCTAAAATATTGACTGTTTTTTGTTCGCGGGTTAAAACGAGATCGACTTTTTGAAGTGTCCGGATGACCATCTTTTTCTGAAAATTGGTTGCAAAGGGGCCCATCGATTGTGGGGCACACACGGCGCACGCGCCAAAGCGCTTAGCAAGTTCCAGCGGCGCCAACATAAGATATACGGCAATCTGTGCCATAAGCGACCGGTCGCCGTTCAGATAGCCGCCGCCCATTGAAACAACTAGGTCGGCCCTCAAAAGGCTCCGCATAAATGGCTGAAATTTCTGTGGTAACAGGCCTATTACAACCAGGCGAAACTTTTTAGGGACAAGTGGCAAAAGCAGGAACGTTGTGCAGCACAGCCATAGCCGTAACAGGTGATTTAGTTTGCTCGTGGCTGGATCAAAGCAATACCGATTGAGTGAACCAACATTATGCCAGCTTTCAAACATCGGGTTCTCGGCCGGATCTTCCTGGCTCGATATTACCAATGTCGCTGCCGGAAACGTTTTTTGCAATTCCTCGCACAGTACGCTCAACAGGGCTGCGTCACCTTTGTTTTGACGGACATAACCGTTCACAATCAATATATTCACGCTGATCCCTCCGTTTTATCTAGTATTTGCCGATAGAGTTGCTCCAAATTTTGGACGAACGTTGTAATTTGAAAATCTTGCATCGAGTGAGCACATGCCTGAGCCGTAGCCGAAAAATCAGACCAGGAAAGCAGCTCAATGATTGCTGCGGCTAATGCACCTGCGTCACCTTTAGGTACAATACGTCCGGTTACGCCGTCTTGAATAAGTTCAGGAATTCCTCCACTGTTTGTACCGATAACCGGACGGCCGGTTGCCAGTGCCTCGATACATACAGTTGGTAAATTTTCTGGCCAGATAGAAGGAATAATAACTGCTGTTGATTTGACATACTCGTTATGTACGGCTGCGGGTGCTAGCCAACCATGAAAGGTAACGTGCTTCTCAAGGTGACGCTGGCGCACAAATGCTTCCAGCTCGAGTCGCGCCGAGCCATCGCCAACAATAGATACGTGAATGTGAGGAAATTGCGTACTGATCCTCCGGAGTGCTTCCAGCAGTACGCCAACCCCTTTAACGTATTCAAGCCGGCCAACATATAGCAAACGCTGTCGGTTTTGTAATGGTTGCAACTTCGGTAAAGAAATACCATTGTACAGATGGTGAATCGGCACACCAAAGTTTTCTTTTTCGAGTACCTGCGCCATGTACTTACTTGGTGCGATTAGCGCACGCAAATGTTTCCGAAAGCCATGGGCATACAGAGGGCGTTGGACATGGCGAAAGTAGAGGTCGTATCCTCGGCCGAGAGCGGTTAAATTGGAAACCGCCACGTGATCATCTCTGAAAAGATGCTTCGGAAAGCCCCACTCTAAAATTCCTGAAACGTATTCTTCGGGGCCGTGCACTGTTAAAACGCCTGGCGTCGTACCTAGTGCAGAAAGTGCCGAAGGTGAAAGTTGGCCCATAACATGAAAATGCGCCACATCAGGGGCAAACGCTGCAACCATCTCCTTGATTGTTCGATATGACGCCGGGTACCAAAGATGCCTTGTTGCCTTGGCAACCAACGAGGCAGTGGCGTTATCAATCTCAGGAAACTCTTTGTCGCTAAAGTGTGGCTCAGAGCGGTTTTTGTGGTCGCTCGAAATAATCATTACCTGATGGCCACGCCGACTGAGTTCCTGCTTTAATAGAAGTACACTTTTTTCGGCGCCACCGGCAAGGTAACCGTAACTAATAACTTGCAGGACTTTCATGGTTTTCCCTTTGGCCGTACTACCAAATATTTATAAGCAATTGCCCAAAAGGCTATACTGTAAAGTGCGAAAAACACCATGCCTGCATAGGTGTGAAAAAGACTAAAAGCGATGTGCGGATTAATATAGTAGCCAGCCATAATAAGTCCAAAAACACGCAAGATATTTAATGCGCTAAGCCCCAAAAGCGCAAAAGGGAATATGACAAAATAGCGTCGGCGAACAAGATGCTTCCAGTCTAGCAAACCGACGATCACGTACAGTCCAGTAAAAAGCGCGATCGACTCAATACCCGAACAGTATTGCGCAATCGTAACCCCGAACTTGTCGAGCAGCAGCGTATATGGGGGAATTACCACCGCATGTATCCCGGTGAAATCGAGTAGTATCTTAACACTATGCAAAACCAGTGAAGCGAGAGGACGCCAGAGGGCATAGACTACCAGTAAAAATACATAGAAGGCCATAGCGATAGCCACTGAGTGCACGATCACGCGCCGGTAACCGCGCCATACTATTCTCAAGTTATCAGGGCCTATGCAACCGACTGCGGTTAAGCTAAGGCCCAATAGCAAGCCGCCATGGGCAAAAAATAAGTTTTGATTACTTCGGTCACCAGCAATCAGGCCATCTACACCCACCCATGCAGTTATAAATAAGAGAGCAGCGCTCAACAGCAAAATCAGCAACTTTGGTCGCCAAGGATGCACGGCAATGCGTACATGCGCGTGCCGCACTAACAGACAAAAAACGATACAGCCAAAAATCAGTGCCTTGCCAATACCGCCATACAATGCAAAGCCATCTCGAAACAGGATGCCGCCACTGATAACTTTTGGCCCGATAATACCAGAAATCGCCACAAATATAGACAAAAAAACTNCCCCCCGCCACAATAGCGGGGGAATAGTTTTTGGTAGGTGCATCATCATTGATGGTTGAGATTAAAGCTGTGTTTGTTGTTGCCGACGACGCATGTAGTAAACCATGCCAATGCCTGTGCCACCAGCAGCAAATGCTCCGATGACGCCGTATTCGGGGATCTCAACGTCCACAATGGCGAGGTTTAATTTGGTTGTTACTCCCCGGACCGTGCCGCTCTTGACGCCGCTCTTGCCGTCCTTAGTAGCAGTCACTTTTACGGTCTCTCCAAAAGGACAATCTGCCGAAGGATAGTTTACAAGGTAGGCACCTTGTGCGTTTGTTGTGTCTGTTTCAGTATGACCATTACATACCACCGTAACACTTGCACCCATCACGGCCGTTTGATTTTCAGTTACAACACCCGTTATTGAAGTTTGAGGTGGGGCTGCGCTTGCGCTGGCCGAAGCCATGCTTACCGTTGCAAATGTTGCGACTAGTAGACCAGTTAGTAGTTTTTTCATTCCTGTACCCTTGTTTAACTCTTAATAATCACAACTATAGAAATGTAAGGTTAACACGGTATTAATCCAGGCCCATATTGTTAATGTGCGTTAGCTTTGTGTGTTCGTGGGTTCGGCGGAGATATGTATTTACCTTCTTAGCCGTTAACATGGTTTTAATTATCTTACTGTATCCTCAAAATGAACGTTGGTAATTCTTCAATTGTTATGAAAATACTTTACATCGACGACAATCGCCTGCTAGTGGATAACGTGAAGAAGTTTCTCGAACCTCATTACATCGTAGATCATACATGTACTGGCGGGGAAGGTATCGAAAAAGCGCTTAGTGTTCGATATGCCCTTTTTATCCTCGATCTTGGGCTGCCTGACATGAACGGATTAGAGGTTTGCCGCCGACTTCGAAGTGCAGATGTTTCAGCTCCCATACTTATCCTAACGGTGCAAAAAGACCCGGCAACATCTATTCGTTTACTCAATAGTGGTGCTGATGATTACGTGACAAAACCGTTTAATGGAAATGTTTTGAAGGCGCGTGTTACCGCACTCCTACGTCGTAGACAAGAGATACAACAAGAAAGAGTTATCACCGTCGGTGACTTGACATTGAATCTTACGCGGCGACAGGTCTCGCGCCGTGGGAAAGACATTGTCCTACGAAAAAAAGAATTTGATATTTTAGAGTACCTAGTTATCAATCACGGACAAGTATTAACGCGGTCAATGATCCTGGACCATGCCTGGGAGTCAGGCTCTGAAGGCTGGAACAATACCGTTGATGTCCACATCAAATATCTTCGCGATAAAATAGACAGGCCGTTCGATAAAGACTTAATTAAAACGGCGTACGGTATTGGCTACATGGTTGACGACTCGCCATGATTTTTTTTGGGAGTTGGTTATCCAGGCCACTTCCCACCTTTTGGGTACAAAAAATTAAGAAATTTCATAAATTATTGCTTATTTTATTTGCGAGGGTTGCTTTCGCCTACCAATTACACACGGTGATGGTGGCGTATGTTGTTATAGTCGGTGTCCAGATAATCATTGTGTTTGGATGGCTGTCAAGCCAGGCGAGGGGGAGCCTGGCGTCGTATTTTGGCGACATGGCTCTATCATGTGCGGTACTCGGCGTGCTTATATTTGCTACTTGGACATATAAGCGTAAGGTGGAACATTCATTAAATCGAGCGCATGAGGCCGAAGCGGCATTATTGAAGCAGAAAATTATTTTACGACAGAAAATAAAAAAGCATACCACCCAGTTACGCCAGGTCCAACTAGAGGAAATACAACAAATGTATCGTTTTACAGAACTTGGCCAGCTGGGCATTACCCTATTGCATGATTTAGCAAATCACCTTACGTCGTTGCAGATAGAAATTGATGATATGCAAAGCAAGTCAAAACCTGGAACAGTTGTTCGTACTCGAGAAATTGCCAGCCACCTCGAAGCAATTGTGGACAATACTCGTGATCGGTTGCACGGAGTCACACAAAAACAAACATTCAATGTTATTCGGGAAATAGATGAAGTGATTGACTATTTGTCGTACAAAGCTATGAAATTGCATGTGATGATCGAATGGCATCCGACCAGCCGTTCTTTAAAGTATGTGGGAGATGCCACCTGTTTTTCCCAGATAATCACCATTATTATAGGCAATGCCATTGATGCGTATGCGAATAATCCAGCCACCAGTCAATCGGGAGTTAATAGACTTACTATCACTGTAAAACAAGACCACACCCACCTTATAATTACTATTTGTGATTGGGGCAAGGGTATTTCAAAGATCCAGCGAAAGCATTTGTTTCGGCCATTCCATACGAGCAAGAAAACAGGGATGGGGTTGGGTCTATTCATTGCACAGCAAACAGTGATTGCTAATTTCGGTGGCACGTTAACACTCAGTTCTGGGTGTAAGCATACCGAGTTCATTGTTAAGCTACCGCTATAATAATTGCCTGGGCCTTATTCTAGTCGGTTTGCTGTTTCATTTCGTCGAGTTCTCGCTTAAGCTCTGCTAGTTGTCCCTTGTAGGCACGGATTAGTTTGTCCGTTTTTTCTAGCTCCTTAACGCGGGCCTCAAGTTGGGCTGTTCGCTTAGCAACTTCGTAGTTCAGACGTTTGGTATAGGCCTTAAGCTGGTCTTCAAGTTGTTTTTGTTTAGTGATATCTTCCATGGCGAGCAACATTATGGGGCGATCTTCGCCCGTTTTATAGATCCGGCGTGCGTTTAGGAGCATAATCTTGTGGCCAATTCGCGGGAAAGTGTGTTCGACTTTGAAGTCAGTAAAAAAAGTATTCTTGGGCAGGATGTCTTCTAAAAGAATACTCAACTTTTCGACATTCCACTGGCCGTTCCCTAGGTCATAAATGCATTTGCCTTCTGTCTCTTCGGCTGTAACTTGAAAAAATGCGTAAAAAACCCTGTTTGCTGACAGGACCAGCAAGTTTTCATCGAGTATTAAAAAGGGTTCTCGCACGGTGTCAACGATGGTTTGTATGTAGGTCCAGGCAACTTTCCATAGTTCTTCGGCATCGTAATTGTTTTTGTTCATTGCTCCGAACTCCTTTTATAATCCCTCTATAATAACAGACCACACATTATGGTGGCACCAATTTCCGAAAATGATAATAGCCGCCTTGTATAATCACGAGCTGTCCTGACGATTGTGTCACTTGAGCTTAAACAGAGGACCCGCGTCGCGCGGGTATCATACGAAAATATAATTATGCTTATCTTTTGACGCTGCCGAACGGGTGGATTACCATAAGAGGAATGAATAAAAAACCAGTGACACATACATCAAGTAACGAAGTTACAATCGATGACAAGGGAGTAATTGTTTGCGTTTTACGAGGTAAACAGACCGGAGCAACTGTCCGGGACCTGTCTGCGCAACTAACAAAGTGCATACAAGAGCTGCGAGCCCAAGGTAAAAAAGTATTGGTATTATCAGACGTCCGAGCCTTAAAGGTTTCGGATAGTTCCAGCGAGGCACGGTTAGCCAGTAAGAAGATGCTGTCGATGCATAGTGACGCTTCAGCGGTAGTGGGAAGTCGCGGCATTATTGGCATTGCCATGTATTTAGTGCGCCTTACCAAGGCCGGTTCTACGATCCGCTTTTTTACCAGCGAACGTAAGGCGCGTGTCTGGCTGAAACGCACTGGTCGCCCGGGGCCGTCGCGCGTATCGGTGAGTCTTGTATCGGGTATTTTCGTGGGGCTGATAGGCCTTTTGGCGCTCATAGGCTGGCAAATAGACAACGTTTATTTCATTAGCGGCATACCCACGCTCCGTCCGATGAATCCATTGGCAGCCGTAGGGTTACTAGCCGCAGGTTATGGCTTTATTTGTTACTGGAATGGCCAACTGAAACAGCTAAAAATTGCCGGTGTTTTAGGCATACTTTTGGGCTTGGCGGCGCTACTGCCTATGAACATTGATTATTTGTTATTTGCGGATAAGGTGCGTGCTGCCGGAGCGCATGGACAGCTGGCAGATAGCGCGGCGTTGTGCTTTATCGCGCTTGGTTTATCGACGTTTACCGTGGGCACCAGAAAGAACACAGTTAAGGTGTTGCAGTATGGCATAGGCTCTTTAATTATTGGACTTAGCTTGTTTAATATTTTTGGACAGCTTTATACCCATGATTTCATTTATGGCATAAGTCAGAGTTTTGTTATGGCGTTTAACCTGGCCATAGCATTTCTGGCTGTAGGTCTTACGCTAGTATTATTAGTACTCTATAAACGCGGCGGCGAGGTACTGGGGGGTGTCACGCGTACCGGCTGGTTGGTGGTGGCCGCCTTGATCTTTGTGCAGGTGGCGACCTATGCGGCATGGTCGCGGACAATAGCACAGAATAAGGCTACCGTTGCAGCGAGCTTTTTGCGTCAGAGCACTGGCCTGGATGCTAGTCTCAAAGATCGTGTCGCCACATATATTAATGCGCTCTATGGGTTTAAGGGTTTATTTGCGGCCAGTGATTATGTGGACCAGGGTGAATTTCAGGCATATTACAATGCACTTAATCTGAATACCAATTATCCTGGTTTGCGCAACCTCAGCTTTGTATCTAAGGTCCAAGAGAAAGACCTGGCCGCCTTCGTAGCCAAAAATCGTGCTGATGCTAGTTTGCATCCTGGTGGCAACCCTGGCTTTGCCATTACCGCCAAGAGTAATGTCGACACTCATTATATTGTCACCTATGCAGCGACTTCTAATACGGCCGGTGGTGCTGACCTCGCTTCAAATCCAAGTCGACTGGTGGCTTTCCAGAAGGCCGCAGCGTCCAAGAAGCCGGTATCGTCAGGGACAATAGACTTCGCAGCAACTGCGACCCTACCAGCTCAACGAGGTTTCTTCATAACCTTACCTGTACCGAATAAATTAAGCGGTGATGCGCCAATTGGCTTTGTGAACGCAGTGTTTAGCTATCAGGACTTTTTCGCCAACGCCTTTAAATCTAGGACGAACTTGGACGGGTTGTGGTTGTCAATAACTGACGGTGTAGACGGCAGCACGATATATAAGTCGGATGGCAAAAAACCCGCTCAAGACAGTGATCTTTCGCGGTTCTTGAGCCTACCCGTAGCTGACCACATCTGGAACATTCATATGTCACCTGTTGCTTCTAGCCTTGCCGAAAACAGAACCAGGTTGCCACAAGCTGTTCTGACAATTGGTCAGGTGTTTTCGCTGCTGTTGGTAGTTATATTTGTCTTGCAGTCACGCGCTCGTCGCCAAGGCTTTGCGTTAGCTGAGAGTATAACCGAAGATCTCATGCACGAGCGTAACCAAGCAGTGGCAGATGACCAGAAGAGCAATGCTATCTTGTCGAGTATTGGCGATGGAGTGTTCGCTGTCGATAACAATCGGCGCATAACCCTGTTTAACCCATCGGCGCAGCGTATCAGCGGCTTTAGTGAAGACGAAGCCTTGGGCAAGCGTTATAATGAGGTATTAAAGTTTGAACACGAAAAGACGGGGCGCGAAAGTGGTCGCTTTGTCCATGATGCATTAGAGGGTCGGGTAACGGCTATGCCAACGGGTACGGTACTCATCCATAAAAGCGGTCGGCGTATTGCGGTAGCTGATTCAGCGGCACCTATTAGCGATGCCTCACGTAAAATTCAAGGGGCGATTATTGTCTTTCGTGATGTCACCAAAGACAACGAACTTGATAAAGCTAAGTCCGAATTTGTATCACTTGCCAGCCATCAATTGCGCACGCCGCTGAGCGCCATTAACTGGTATGGCGAGATGCTGCTTAATGGTGATGCAGGTAAGCTAAGCAACGATCAGCGTGAATATATCCAAGAAATTTTTCAAGGTAACCAGCGCATGATCGAACTCGTTAATTCATTGCTCGATGTGTCACGCCTTGAAGTCGGTAAGTTAGTCAACCAGCCTGCGGCTAATGATGTTAGCGAGTTGATCAACAGTCTGGAAAAAGAACTGACTTCCAGTATCAAAAGCAAACAGTTAACTTTCGCCAAGCAAGTTCATGCTATCCCTCCGGTTGTGGCTGACCCCAAACAGTTGCGTATGATAATTCAGAACTTGCTCAGTAACGCGGTCAAATATACTCCGCCAAAGGGTACGGTTACTGTTACGTTGCGTAAGGCAACAACGGCTGACATGGCTCAGGCCAAACTTGTCTCTACCACTCCCCATTGGTACTTCAGCGCGCGGGACAATGGTTATGGCATACCCGAAGCGGCGCAGGCTAAGATCTTTGGCAAATTATTCCGGGCTGATAACGTTCGCAAGCTGGATGTTGAGGGTACTGGCCTCGGACTGTACATCGTCAAGGAAGTCGTCCAAAAAATGGGTGGACGAGTATGGTTCACCTCGATGGAAAGTGCTGGAACAACGTTCTATGTCGTATTGCCGTTTAAGAGTAGGCGTGCAAAATGATATATTACAATGAGACAGAAAATTGTCGGGAGATATGAGCTATGGCAAATAAACGAGTACTGATTGTCGAAGACGAACGGCCGCTAGCGCACGCGCTTGAGCTGAAGCTGCAGCATGAAGGGTTTGAGGCGGTCGTAGCGTCCAATGGTCAGCAATGCTTGGAGCTGCTGGATAAAGAGCACTTCGATGTCCTCCTTCTGGACATGATGATGCCGGTTATGGACGGCTTCCAAGTGCTGCGACAACTTGAAACACGTCCGGTTAAACCAGTGGTGTTTGTTTTATCTAACCTGAGTCAGCGTGAAGACGAATCGCGAGTACTCGGTGCAGGAGCTAAGAAATACTTTATTAAATCCAACACTCCTCTATCAGTCATTATTGAAGAAATAAAAAAAGCCTGATAGCATCGGGCTAAAGGAACGGCGGTGGGGCCATGTATCCAGATATAACTAAACTCAAAACGCTATTACTCAAAGAAAACTATATATCGGCTGAGGATAGCGCTGCCGCTGAAAAAGTGGCACAAGACAGCGCTGGCTATATTGATTATCTAATTCGTCACGAAGTACTAAGCAAGACGCTGCTCGGGCAAGCGCTGGCTGAAGGCTACAGGTTGCCATTTACTGATCTTGCGGCTAATGCTCTGACTAGAGAGCAAGTTGCACTCATTCCCGAGGATGTAGGCCGTACACTTCGCTTAGTAGTTACTAAGCAGGACGCGGCAGGCGTGACGGTGGCTACTGACCAACCCGAGAAACTGAATTCGGCTAAGCTAGTGCCGTTATTCCCTGGTAAAAAGATTACCCTCAGTTACACCTTGCCAGAATATATCAACCAGGCATTCGGACTGTACGCCCAGCCATTGGCTACACGATTCTCTAAGATACTGAAGGAGAGCCAGCGTGTGGCTCCAGAGATTGTGGATGAGATTATAAAAGATGCTCTTAATTTCAAGGCCAGTGATATCCATTTTGAGCCCGGTGCGAGTACGGTGTCGGTACGTTTTAGAGTTGATGGAACACTCCGTGAAGCTGGTCAAATACCTAAGGAAAATTACGAGAACGTTCTGAATCGCATCAAGGTTGAAAGCGGCATGCGCATCGATGAACATCTTGCTGCCCAAGATGGTGCAATGCAGCGAAAGACAGATGACTGGCGTGTTGACCTGCGTGTATCTTTGATTCCAACGGTAGAGGGCGAAAAGATTGTTATGCGTGTGCTTGGTTCGTATGTAGCTGGTTTTAGCTTTGAGGATATTGGACTAAGTGATGCACACCGTCAAATCGTAGAGCGTAGCGCTGCCAAGCCCTTCGGTATGATCCTTACAACCGGGCCGACAGGATCTGGTAAAACAACCACACTCTATTCGCTACTGAAGATACTGAATAAGCCGGACGTAAACATCACTACTATCGAAGACCCAGTAGAATACAAAATGGCCGGTGCTAATCAAATTCAGGTGCGCGAAGCTAGTAACATGACTTTTGCGAAGGGCCTAAGGGCTATTGTTCGTCAGGACCCTGATATTATTTTGGTGGGCGAAATCCGAGACCGAGAAACAGCCGAAATCAGCGTCAACGCAGCGTTAACCGGACATCTGCTGCTTTCAACGTTCCACGCCAACGATGCTTCTACCGCTATACCACGCCTTGTTGACATGGGCATTGAGCCATTCCTGTTGTCGTCGACATTAGAGATCATTATTGCCCAACGCCTGGTACGTAAAATTTGTAGTCATTGCCGCTACAGCTTGCCGATTAATGAAGCTATAGCCAAGCTTCCCGTTACTGGCGCCAACCTAAAACGATACTTTATGACTAACGACAATGTGTACGCCGGCAAAGGATGTAATGTCTGTAGCGGTAGCGGCTATCAGGGCCGTAGCCCCTTGTTTGAAATTATTGAAATTACGCCTGAGATGCAGGAGCTAATGTTACATTCCCCCTCGACGCCCCAAATTGAAGGACTGGCTCGTAAACAGGGTAGCAAACCCATGTTCGACGATGGCATAGAGAAAGTAAAACAGGGTGTCACGACGCTGCCAGAATTACTTCGTGTGGTGCCTTCACCCGCCGTGGCGGAGCACTAGTTCGTGAAAGATTCTGGCAAATCACCAGTCAAGTTACACAAAGTTCATGTTTCGCGCGCGGAGCGGGAGTATTTTACAGAAAATCTTGGATTGCTCCTTAAATCTGCCGTACCAGTGGGGAGTGCACTTGATTCGCTGGCGGCGACGGCGCGCACCAAACCCATGCGTAGGGTCTTAGCCCAGATGCAGGTTGATATCGAAGCAGGTTCCTCGCTTGCTGATGCTATCGAGCGCTCTCGACTGGTGAGCAGCCAGACTCTGGCCTTGATACATTTAGGCGAAGAGTCGGGCCACCTAGTCGAAAACCTACAACTGGCCGCCCAACAAGAGGAAAAACACCATGTTTTTCAGTCCAAGATCCGTTCGGCATTGCTGTATCCGGGGTTTGTACTGACGGTCACAATGCTAGTGGCCTTAGGTGTAGCCTGGTTTTTACTGCCTCGTCTGAGCCAAACGTTTGCGCAGTTGCAAGTCAAGCTGCCTCTTATTACAAAGATTATGATTGGCATTGGCTTGTTCCTAAAGGAGCATGGCCTTATCGTAGTGCCGCTGCTTTTGATCATTTTCGGCCTGATTGCTTATATACTATTTGCTGCACCAAAAACCAAGTGGATAGGCCGACGCATTCTGTTTGCTATTCCAGGTGTTGGTCGTCTGTTGCGTGAGGTAGAGGTGGCCCAATTCGGTTACTTGCTCGGTACTTTGCTAGAGGCTGGTCTACCTATTACCTACGCCGTGAAGCTAGTTGCCGGGGCATCGACGGCGCCGCAATATCAGATATTTTACCGCTACCTGGCGGTCTCGCTCGAAGACGGCTACAGTATTAAAGACTCCTTGCAACGCTACAAAGGCAGTGCCAAGTTATTGCCCGCGTCTATGCAGCAAATGATAATCGCTGGAGAACGTTCCGGTTCACTCAGTAGCGTTCTATTAGTGGTGGGCCGTACCTATGAACAGAAGGCTGACATTACGACCAATAATCTGGAGACGATTATGGAGCCAGTTTTGCTGGTGATGGTTGCAGGCGGTGTATTGCTGGTGGCGGTCTCTGTGTTGCTGCCAATTTACAGTTTGCTCGGAGGGCTTAATTCATGAGTCGACAGGGCGGCTTTACGCTCGTGGAGTTGCTGCTATCAGTGGTCATTATTGGTATGCTCACAGGCTTGTCACTCCCAGTATACGAGTCATTTGCTCGCCGGAATGATCTAGATATTACTAGTCAGAACGTAGCTATGGCTCTGCGCCGGGCTGCCACTTACGCCAGGGCTTCAAACTATGACAGTGCCTGGAGCGTCGAGGTGCAAGCATCGAGCATTATTTTATTTCGAGGTACGGTCTTCGCTTCGCGTAACACGGTCTATGATGAAACGGTTAGTATACCAGGTTCAATCATTCCGGCTGGCCTTGGCGAAGTCCAGTTTGCTAAATTCAGCGCAGCACCAAACACTACGGGTATCATAACGCTGACAAGTACAACTAATGATGTAAGGACGATTACGGTCAATGCTAAGGGCGCGGTCACCTATTAAAAACCAGCAAGGCTTTTCGATTGTTGAAGTACTGCTGGCTTCGGTAGTCTTTGGTTTTACTGTGACGGGACTAATAGGCGCGATTGTTTATGGACGATCATCTTCGGCTGATGCTGGCGACCATAGTCGGGCTGCTTTCTTGGCAGAAGAGGGAATCGAAGCTACTCGTAATATCGCGGCTGCATCGTATGCCAACATAGATACTGCCACAACCAACGTTGGCGACACAGCCATCGAGGCTAGCACTGATTTTAACACCGGCGGTACAACCGCCTACAAA
>JGI24737J22298_10000028_pt1 | contig 43344 bp, 59 predicted proteins | sample KBSCornC3_FD_22298 | JGI IMG/M metagenome (IMG submission 22298) | reverse complement strand
CCCAAAAATAGCTCCGGAGGGACTTTTCCATCAATGTTTCTGCTCCGGGGGTCTTGAGAAGTGGCATGGAAGGAGGTCTAAACTGTGCCAGCCAGGCGAAGAAGTACCCCACAACAATCGGGCGCCCCTCGTCCACCGGCCAGAACGCCGCAAGAGCGGGAGAATGAGCTCATCGATGCGGCGGTAGATCTTGTGCATCGCCAAATTCAAGAGGGAACCGCCTCGTCGATGGTTCTGACGCACTACTTGAAGCTCGGTTCGTCGCGAGAACGACTCGAGCAAACTCGTCTGGAGCACGAGATCGAGCTTGCGAAGACCAAACGCGAGCAGATGATCTCCGAGATGCAAATGGGCGAGCTTATCCAAGAGGCTTTGAAGGCCATGCGGACGTACAGCGGTCAACCAGCCGAGGTTGAAGACACAGAGTACGACGAGTACTGAGATGCGAACGTATTCGGAGCTGATCGAGTTCGATACGTTCGAAGATCGGTACAGATACTTGCGTATCAATGGGCAAGTCGGCTGTGAGACGTTCGGTCACAATCGCTGGATCAACCAGCGCTTCTACACATCTCGAGAATGGCGCCGTCTCCGTCGTGATGCCATCGTTCGCGACCAAGGTTGCGATTTGGGGATCCCCGGTCGTGAGATCCATTCGGGTTTGATCGTACATCACATGAATCCGATCACGCAAAGGGACCTCGAGTACGGTACTTCCGTTGCGCTTGATCTGGACAACTTAATCTGCACCACACTCAGGACGCACAACGCCATTCACTTCGGAGATGAAAGTCTGTTGCTGACAGAATTCATCCCCCGAAAGCCTGGCGATACAAAACTTTGGTGAAGGAGACACTATGGCTACCACCAAGAAGGCTTCGGACGGCGAGCAGGGCTCGAACGTCACCGAGGTCAACACGGACGAGACCGTCGCCGCCGCGGTCCAGAACCCGGAGCCCGAGGCGCCCGCCGTGCAGGGCAAGTCCACCGGCGAACTCGCGAACGACGTTCTGCACGGACGTTTCGGCGACTTCAATTCGGTCCGCGAGAACCTCGACAACGCTGGTGCCGACTCCTCCGCCGTCCTGACGCTCGTCAACGAGCGACTGAGCCGCGGCGCCCCGGCTTCCTACCGGCCGAACGTCTCGCAGGTCCTCGACTCCGCCCGTCGCGGCGAGTGGGGCACCAAGAACGTCGCCCTGCGGGTCCGTGCCGCGGGATACAGCGAGGCCGACGCACTCCACGTGGAGTCGTCGCTCAACCAGGAGAGCTGACCATGACCACCATCGGCTACGACAGGTCCGTCAAGGATCTCATTAAGGATCTGAGTGCGACCGGCCACGTCAATCACCAGTCGTACACGAAGACGATGGTGACGATCCACCACAACGCCGGTGTCCTCAGTCATGAGGACGTGCTGAACGCCTGGAAGACCCGCGAGGCATCAGCGCATTTCGATGTCGATCGCGTTGGCGGCGTGGCCCAGTACGTGGATGTCAATGAGTACGCCTGGGCATGCGGTAACACGGTCGGCAATCAGACATCCATCTCCATCGAGATGTCCAATTCCGCGACCGGCGGCAATTGGCCTGTCGCCGAGACGACGTGGCACGAGGCCGCTCGTCTCGCTGGATGGCTGTTTGCTCACGTGATCGGCACGAGGCCCAACTCGAGCAACCTCGTACCACATCACCACTGGTACGCGACGTCATGCGCTGGGCCCTACGTGGACAGCGTGTTCGGTCAGCTGATTTCGCTCGCTCAGCAGGCCTACGATTCCTTCGTGAGCGGCGGAACAGGAGACAGCATGGACGAGCAGAGCATCATCAACGCGCTTCTCGATACCCCCATCAACCGACAGGGCGTGGACGAGAACAACAAGGCGAAGACGGGCGCGACGAACCTGCGCTCGATCATCTCCTACATGGACGCCGGTTGGGCCCTTCCGGCCCGGGTGATGCTGCCGGTTCTCAACACGTTGGTCACTCAGGTGAAGACCCTCTCCGACGAGGTGGCGGCCCTCAAGGAGAGCAACAACACGGCCGGCGGCACGGCGCACGTCAAGATCGAGGGCGACTTTCCGTTCACTCCGTCGTCCTGACCTTCTCGGTCAAAATGGTAGCCCAGGGAGGTGAGCCATGATCGACAGCATTCTTGATAGTGTGAAGAAGGTGCTCGGTTTACCTTCGGATCACCACGAGTTCGATGAAGACATCATCATGCACATCAACTCGGCGTTCAGTACGTTGCATCAGTTGGGCGTGGGGCCCGTGCAGGGTTTCGAGATCACTGACAACACTGGGTTGTGGTCCACCTTCCTGGGCGGAAGTCTTCCGCAGAACAACATCCGGTCGTACATGTACCTCTCCGTCCGGATGTTGTTCGACCCGCCTACCACGGGCTACCACGTCGAGGCGATGAAGGCAAAGATCAGCGAGCTCGAGTGGCGCATCAACGTGCAGCGCGAAGGCATCGCTTGGGTTGATCCAGATCCGTCCCCGGACATCGAGGTTCTTGACGGAGGTAGCCCGTGAAAAGTTTCGTCTTCCAGATGAAGCGAGGCTTGGCCTCCGAATGGGCTGCCAAGAATCCCGTCCTGCGAGACGGCGAGATCGGTGTCATCACGGACACCATGCAGTTTGTGATCGGCAACGGCGTCAGCACCTACTCGATCCTTCCGGTGTTCGACAACCACAATCGCATTGCTCAGATGATTGCTGACGCTGTGATCGAGGGTGTTCCGGGACCTCCTGGGCCGGCTGGTCCTACTGGCGCCACTGGAGCAACCGGAGCCACGGGTCCCACTGGTGCTACCGGTGCAGCAGGTGCGACTGGTCCTCAAGGTCCGAAGGGGGACAAGGGTGATACTGGAGCGACTGGCCCGACTGGTCCTGCTGGCGCTGACGGCACGGACTACACTGGTCCAAAAATCACCGTCGCGACCTCGGCACCTTCGACTCCTGCAGTCGGAGACGTCTGGATCGACACGAGCTCATGAGTTTGTACGGGGCTTCGACCGAGTCGTGCCACCTCAGCATTTCTGCCCCCTCTGCTGGTGGCGTTGGATCCGGAGCGTATACCGCAGCGGCTCTCTTCATGCCGAATCTGTTCGGTGGATCCGCTACCATCTGGCAAGGGTACGACGCGACGAACTTCAGCCACCGTGGTTTGTACGTCGACGGTGACATGTGGTGTTTGAATGAGCAAGCGGATACGAATATTCCATCCTTCGGCAATCCACAGCAATGGTACTGGCTCGTTGTATCCAAAGGATCTGTGACAGAAGCACCGCGGGCGCACTGGGCTGTCTATGACGGAACCAATCCCATGTCATGGACACACCTTGACGCGCTGACAACTCAAGCGGCACGGCCGGACGTCACGCGTCTCTGTTTGGGCGATGAATTCGGCGCAGCGTTCAAGGGGAATATCGCCTGTCTTACTGCCTTCACTACAAAGCTGACCGATTCGGCGATCGCCGCGTTGTTTTCTCGAAGCTCTGCAGATATTCTTGCGGCTACTCCACAGTTCTTTGCTCATTGGCCGCAAGCGGACGGTGTGGGTTCAGCATTTCACGACATCGCTGGGGGCGGCGTTGAAACTGTTCGGTCCGGAAACTGGGCCGTCTCGGCGGATCCTCCTAGTTTCAATTTTGCTCTTGGCAGGAGCGGTAAACCCAAGGTCTGGAATGGCTCAAGTTGGGGTCAGCATACTGCCAAAGTGTACTCCGGGAGTACATGGGATCCGCACAAAATGAATGGAGCCACAGCAGGTGGCTGGATCACGTCGAAGTGAGAGGAGGTGGACGTGACCGACGTGGATGACATCCTCGCGCACTTCGGCGTCAAGGGTATGAAGTGGGGCGTGCATCGTAAGAGCTCAGTTCCAGCTTCGAGTGACGCTCAGAAATCGTTGGACATTCGAGCGAAGGCCAAGAAAGGAAAGGCCCGATCGCTGACCAACGAAGAACTGCAGACCGCGATCAATCGCATGAACCTCGAGCAGCAGTTCAAGCGTCTCGCTGTCAACGAGAGGCCTCCTGTCCAGCGATGGATCGCTTCGACGTTGTTGGAGGTCGGTAAGCGCGAGGTTCAGACGGCCATTGCGAAGAAGGTCACGACGACCATCGCCAAGAAGGTCGCGACAGGCGGTGCGGCGTGACGAGCATTGAGCCCGACTACATGATCGCATTTCTTCCGTCCGATGGTTCGTGGTGTCAGCAGGATTTTCCTCACATGACGTTGGTGTGGGGGCCGATAGGCAATCGCGCGGACAGCCAATTCAACGATCTGGTCAAGGACGCCATTTCCGCATCTCGAATCACGGGCGCGTTCAGTCTTCCGGTCACGGGCCTACAGGAACTGGGTGACCCGCCCGTTGATGCGCTGATGTTCTATCCGACTCCGCAGCTGCTGTTGGCCTACAACATCGTCCAGCAGTGGAATGGTTCGCAATTCCCGAACTATCTCCCGCATGCGACGATCGGCCCGGCAGGATCCGCGAGCCAGATGACGATGCCACAGAACGTGTGGCCCGATGTGAACGGAAATACGCCGAGCAAGGGATTGCCCTCGAGCCTGTGGTTCAACAGAATCGCTGTTGCATGGGGCGATAAGAAGATCGCGTTCAATATCGATTACTGAAAGGGGTGAATGATGACGCTGTCGAACACGGCTACGCCGTACTACTACGGTTTGTTTCGGGACGCAGTCCTCCGGGGCGAAATTCCGGTCAACCGCGAAGTATCGGCGGAGATGAACCGGATCGATGCGCTCATCGCTAACCCCGGAATCTGGTACGACTCGGAAGCAGTCAACGGTTTCATCGCATATTGCGAAGGAGAGCTCACGCTCACCGATGGAACCGACTTACATCTGCTTCCGACGTTCAAATTGTGGGCAGAACAGATCTTTGGATGGTTTTACTACGTCGATCGTTCAGTCTGGGAACCAGGCGCAGATGGCGAAGACGGCCACTACGTCACCAAGACGATCAAACTTCGATTGACGAAGAAGCAGTTCCTGATCGTGGCTCGCGGTGCCGCGAAGTCGATGTATGCGGAGTGCATTCAGGCGTTCTTCCTGAATGTCGACACCTCAACGACTCATCAAATCACGACCGCGCCTACGATGAAGCAAGCCGAGGAGGTGATGGCGCCATTTCGCACCGCTATCACACGCGCCAAGGGCCCGCTCTTCAAATTCCTTACCCAGGGCTCCATGCAGAACACCACTGGCAATCGTATGTTGCGGCAGAAACTCGCCGCGACGAAGAAGGGCATCGAGAACTTCTTGACTGGTTCTCTGCTCGAGATTCGTCCGATGACGATTGCGAAACTCCAGGGTCTTCGGCCGAAAGTAGCAACGGTTGACGAGTGGTTGTCCGGCGACATTCGCGAGGATGTCGTAGGTGCTATCGAGCAGGGCGCATCAAAGCAGGACGAGTATCTTATTCTCGCCATTAGCTCTGAAGGCACTGTTCGAAACGGTTCGGGCGACACGATCAAGCTGGAACTGCAGGAGATTCTCAAGGGCGATTACTCGGCACCGCACGTATCCATCTGGCATTACAAGCTGGACGAGCTTGAAGAAGTCGCCGACCCGGCAATGTGGGTGAAGGCTCAGCCTAACATTGGGCGCACGGTCACCTACGATACTTATCAGCTCGATGTGGAACGTGCTGAGAAGGCGCCAGCCGCTCGAAATGACATTCTGGCGAAGAGGTTTGGGATCCCCATGGAGGGGTTCACCTACTTCTTCACCTACGAAGAAACCATCGCGCATTCGCCGCGGTATTTCTGGGATTTGCCATGCTCTCTCGGAGCTGACCTCTCTCAAGGTGACGACTTCTGCGCATTCACGTTCCTATTTCCCCTTCCCCGAGGGGAATTCGGTGTGAAGACCAGGAGTTACATCACCCGCAAGACGTTGATGAAGCTTCCCGGTGCGCTTCGGTACAAGTACGACACTTTCGTCAAAGAAGGAAGTCTGCACGTCCTGGAAGGGACCGTGTTGGACATGATGGAAGTGTACGACGATCTCGATGCGCATGTTGAGGCTTGCCGTTACGATATTCGTACCTTCGGTTACGACCCGTACAACGCAAAAGAGTTCGTAACGCGGTACGAGCAGGAAAACGGGCCATACGGAGTTGAGAAAGTCATTCAGGGCGCCCGAACCGAGTCCGTGCCTTTGGGCGAGTTGAAGAAACTGAGTGAAGATCGCTTGCTCATATTTGACGAAGGCCTCATGTCGTTCACCATGGGCAATGCAATCACACTGGAAGACACAAATGGCAACCGCAAGCTCCTGAAGAAACGGACTGAGGAGAAGATCGACAACGTTGCGGCTCTGATGGACGCGTACGTTGCATACAAGCTGAACAAGGAGGCGTTCGAGTGACGGAGGGAGGTAACGTATGACCGTCTTAGGTCGGCTGAAGCACGCCTGGAATGTTTTCATGAATGTCAGACCCACTGATCCGCTCCAGGCGGTGGGCTCCTACGGCACTCGACCGGATCGACTTCGACCCAGGTTCGTCAACGAAAAGACGATCTATCAGTCGATTCTTGCACGAATCGCGATCGATGTTTCTGCCATCCAGATCAAGCACGTTCGTTTGGATGACGACCAGCGGTACGACTCCGACATCGACAGCGGCTTCAACTCCTGTCTCAATCTCGAAGCGAATATCGACCAGGCTGGTCGTGAATTTCGCATGGACATGGCGCTGTCGTTGTTTGACGAAGGCTTCATTGCGATCGTTCCGATCGATGTCACAGTGGATCCGTTCATCACGGGAAGCTGGGATATTCTGACGATGCGGGTCGGCCGTATCACTCAATGGTATCCTCAGCAGATCCGGGTGTCTGTGTATAACGAGAACACTGGGCTTCGAGAAGAAGTTCTCGTGGACAAACGGTACGCTGCGATCATTACCAATCCGCTCTATTCGGTGATGAACGAGCCGAACTCCACGCTTCAGCGCCTCATCAGGACCTTGGGGCAGTTGGACGCGGTTGGCGAGCAGTCAGCATCGGGCAAGCTTGACCTGATCATTCAGTTGCCGTACACGATCAAATCCGAAGCACGACGCCAGCAGGCTGAGCAGCGGCGGAAAGACATCGAGTTTCAGCTGAAGGGCAGTCAGTACGGTATCGCTTACACTGATGGTACCGAAAAGGTCGTTCAGCTCAACCGTGCATCCGAGAACAATCTCATGAAGCAGGTAGAGTGGCTGACGGACTTGCTGTACAGCCAATTGGGCATTACCACCGCGGTCATGAATGGCACTGCCTCCGCGGCCGAGATGCAGAATTACTACAACAGGACTCTGCAGCCGATTCTCGACGCGATTGTGGAAGCCATGCGGCGGTCTTTCTTGACGAAGACTGCACGCACTCAGGGTCAGAGTGTCATGTACTTCTATGACCCGTTCAAGGTCATTCCGATCGATCAGATAGCGGAGATCGTCGACAAGTTGACCCGTAACGAGGTTCTCTCGTCCAACGAATTCCGTCAGATCTTGGGTCGGAAGCCTAGCAAGGACCCGAAGGCTGATCAGCTTCGCAACAGCAACATGCCTCAGTCTGAACTCGGACAGGGGCAGCAGAATCCTCCCGCACTTCCCCCGAAGCAGCCGATCAAGGTAGCTTCCCAACGAGTGCCGGAATTACCGTCCTGAGCGCTCGCGCTCTACGACGAACCGGAAGGAGACCGTAGTGGAACCCGATTTCGGGGGATACGCGACGAAGTTCGGCGTGAGGTGCTCGGACGGGCGTACGATCACCGCCGAGGCTTTCAAGCACATGGACGGGGCACAAATCCCCCTTCTGTGGTCCCACCAGCACAGCACGCCCGAGAATGTTCTGGGCCATTCGATTCTTGAGTGGCGGCCGGATGGCATGTACTGCAAGAACTTCTTCAACGACACGAAGGCCGCTGAGGCTGCCAAGCTGGTCGTCGAGCACAAGGACATCGATTCGATGTCCATCTACGCCAACAAGCTGGTCGAGCGCAATCTGAACGTTCTGCATGGCGACCTGATCGAAGTCAGTTTGGTGCACAAGGGCGCGAACCCCGGCGCCAGGATCGATTTCGTCCAAATCCAGCACGGATATGGCGAAGGCGCCACGCTCGAGACGCTGGCTGACGAGGCTGTCATCTACACGGACGCCAAGATCGAGCTGCAGCATGCTGCCACGACGACCAAGACGTTCCAGGACGTTTACGACTCACTCGACGCCGATCAGCGTGAACTCGTCAATGTCATGGTGTCCAAGGCACTGCAGGACAACACCGCTCAGCACTCGGACGACGACAAGCACGCGGCCGACGGCGATGGCGGCAAGGACGACAAGCCCGACACGTCCACCGAGGACGACAAGAAGGACGCCACGACCGAGAACAGGGACTCGGTGGTCGAACACAGTGAAGGACGGGAAATGGCGACGCGCAACGTCTTCGAGAACAACAAGCAGGTTGCGGTGCAGGGTACGCTGATCCACAACGACGAGGGCAAGGTCCTCTCGCACTCGGATCTGAAGACGATCGCGAGCAACGTCTTCGCCGACCTGAAGAAGGGCGGGACTTTCCGGGAGTCCGTCCTCGCGCACGCGGGTGAGTTCGGCATCACGAACATCGAGGTCCTGTTCCCGGACGCCCAGCTCATCGACAACAAGCCCGAGTGGCTCACTCGGGAAATGGCGTGGGTCAACCGCGTCATCGGTGGCACCAACAAGCTTCCGTTCTCCAACATCCGCTCGATGCACGCCGACCTCACCCAGGACGACGCGCGCGCCAAGGGTTACATCAAGGGGGCGCTGAAGAAGGAACAGTTCTTCGCGATCACCCAGCGAACCACTGGGCCGACCACGATCTACAAGAAGCAGCGACTCAACCGTGACGACATCATCGACATCACGGGCTTCGACGTCGTCGCGTGGATCTGGCAGGAAATGCGCTTCATGCTCCTCGAGGAGATCGCGCGTGCGATCCTCATCGGGGACGGTCGCGAGATCGATGACCCGGACAAGATCTCTGAGACGAACATCCGTCCGATCGCCTACGACGACACGTTCTACACGGATGTCGTCTCTGTGGCCGCGAACGTCAGCGGACAGGACTTGATCGATTCGGTCCTGCGGCGTCGTCAGTACTACAAGGGCAACGCGCCGACTGCGTTCATGACCACCAGTGTCCTGATGGATCTGCTGCTCGTCCGGAACTCCATCGGCGAGCGGATCTACAAGACTGTGGCCGACGTGGCTGCCGCCCTTCTCGTCCAGGACATCGTCGAAGTTCCCGTCATGGAGAACGCCATGCGGGACGGCGCCGAGGTCCAGATGGTCTTGGTGAACCTGCGCGACTACTCGGTCGGTTCCACCCGGGGCGGCGAGGTCACGACTTTCGACGACTTCGACATCGACTACAACCAGTTCAAGTACCTGATCGAGGGCCGCATGTCGGGCGCTCTGAGCAAGGCGAAGACTGCGCAGGTCGTCATCCGCGGCACCGGCACGCTGATCGTCACCACCAACGTCGTCCCGACCTTCAATGACTCGACCGGCGTGATCACCATCCCGACCGTCACGGGTGTCACCTACAAGGTTCAGGTGGCCGGTCCGCTCGGCGCCGCGGGGACCACCTTGTCCGCCGGTGCGCAGACCGCACTGACCGCGGGTCAGTCGCAGGCGATCATGGCCGTCCCCAACACCGGCTACTACTTCCCGCACAACTTCGACCAGGACTGGACCTTCACCAAGTCGTAACAGGAGCACCGAATGGCACGGTTCTACGGCAAGGTTGGGTTCGGTCAAACGCACGACAATGGGAACGGCGTACATGTTCCGGTCATCTATTACCGGTATTACTACGGTGATGAGGTCCAGAACTACAAGACGACAGATAATTCGCAGGAAGTCAACAGCGAATTTCACACGTCCACGCAGCTTTCCATCATATCCGACTCGTATGCCAATGAGAATTTGTCTGCCATTCGGTACGCAGAGTGGCGCGGGACGCTGTGGAAAGTCACGGGAGTCGACACACAGCGTCCCCGCCTTCTGCTGAGGTTGGGGGGTGTATACCATGGGCCAACGGGTTCAGTTGCAAGCGATTCTTGAGACCATCGTGCCCCATGTATATTTCCAACCACCCGACGATGTGCAGATGCAGTATCCAGCGATCACGTACGAGCGCGCACGCGCGGACGCGAATCACGCGGACAACATCCCGTACATGGTCACAAAGCAGTACCAGCTCACACTGATCAGTTACGACCCCGACGATTTGGCGTTTGACAAGATTGCGGCACTGTCTTCGTGCGTGCATGAACGCAACTTTCCTGCCAACGGTTTGAACCACGACGTGTTCAATCTTTACTTCTGAAAGGAAGTCTTATGACCACTCTCCAGTGGGACAAGACCGGTGAGCGCACGTACGAGACTGGCGTGTCGAAGGGCGTGCTCTACCAGGTCGACGACACCGGCGAGTACACCCCGGGTGTGGCCTGGAACGGTCTGACGACCGTCACCGAATCCCCGTCCGGCGCCGACTCCAACAAGCAGTACGCCGACAACATCGTCTACCTGAACCTGCTGTCCGCCGAGACGTTCGACGGCACCATCGAGGCCTTCACGTACCCGGTGGAGTTCGAGCAGAACGACGGTACGGCGTCGCCGACCGCTGGCGTGACGGTCGGCCAGCAGCCCCGCAAGACTTTCGGGCTCTGCTACCGGTCCATCGTCGGCAACGACGCCGCGGGCGACGAGTACGGCTACAAGCTGCATCTGATCTGGGGCGCTCTGGCGGCTCCCTCGGAGAAGGCGTACGCCACCGTCAACGACTCTCCGGCGCCGATCGGGTTCTCGTGGGGCATCTCCACGACTCCGGTGGCAGTGGGCACCGTCCTCGGGCACACCTACAAGCCGACGTCGCAGATGACGATCAGCAGCATCGGGACCGACCCGGCCAAGCTGGCCACCCTCGAGGGCTACCTGTACGGCACGGTGGCCGACGACCCGATGCTGCCATCTCCGGCCGACGTCATCACGATCATGGCGTCCACTCTGACGTCGGCCACTCCGACGGCGCCGACCTACGACGCCGGCACGGACATCATCACCATTCCGGCGGTCACGGGCGTCGAGTACTACATCGACGGCGTTCTCGTGCCCAGCGGCGCGTTCGGGCCGATCACGTCCAGCAAGCTCGTCAAGGCCAAGCCGGCCACGGGCTACAAGTTCCCCGCCGAGCAGCAGACCCAGTGGGGTATCACCTTCGCGTGATGAGGAAGGGGGCAAGGAATGCTCGAAGTTGACGTCGTCATCAGCGAATCGTACGACGAAGGGGAGAAAAGGTTCATCCAGGAGTCGTACAAGGTCAAGCTCGAGCATTCCTTGGTCTCCGCGTCAAAATGGGAGTCAATCTGGACAGAAGCGTTTCTCTCTCAGAAAGAGAAGACTTCCGAACAGACTGTTTCCTACATCCAGTGCATGATTCTCAACGACGAATTGCCTCCGGAGGTTTTCCCGAAACTCGTTCAAGATCATCTTGACGAGATTCAGGCCTACATCCTCCATGAAGCAACCGCGACAACACTTCGGACCGATCAGAACGCTCCGCCGTCGCGGGAAATCATCACAACCGAACTCATCTATTACTGGATGATCTCGCTCAATGTGCCTGTTGAGTTTCAGCACTGGCATCTGAACCGTTTGATCACATTGATTCGCGTGATCAACCTGAAAAATTCGCCAGCGAAGAAGCAAACGCTGGCGGAACGTCGGGCTGAGAATCGTCGACGCCTGAAGCAATTCAACACAACCGGGTAAGGAGGTGCGATGACGAGACTGGACTGGGATCGAACGGGCGAGCGCTTCTTTGAGGCGGGCACGGATCGAGCTGTGTTGTTCCTCAATGGCGTCCCCGGTGTTCCATGGAATGGCTTGGTGGGTTTCAGTCACAATCAGTCCGGCGGAGAATCTTCACCCAGGTATCTTGATGGCGTCAAAATCAGCAACCGAACAACGCCTGAAGAGTTTGAGGGGACGCTCGAAGCCTACACGTATCCCACGGAATTCGAGCGCTGTGATGGCACTGCTCGTGCTGACAATGGCCTTCGCATCACTAAACAACGTCGAAAGCCGTTCAACATCGTGTGCCGCACAAAGATCGGCGATGACGTTCGCGGTATCGACAGCGCGTACAAGCTCCATTTTCTGTACAACTTGACTGCTGAACCTACCGATCGCCCGTACAAGACGCTGAGCGATCAGGTTGACGCTTTGACGTTCAGTTGGAAGATCACAGCACGAGGTGCCGCACTGACCGGGTTCCGTCCTACCGCTCATTTCTATGTGGACACCCGGGATATTCCCTCGGGACTTTTGCAGGACCTCGAAGACATGATTTATGGCACCGACACGACGGACTCGTCGCTGCCGACACCCGGCGAACTGTTCTTCATGTTCGATTCATACTCGGACACGGTGTATGACGCGGGCTCGCCACTCACGCCGGTGTTTGTCACCTATGACGCCGGTACACCTACTACAACAATCGACCAAACCATCGACGGAGGTGCGGCGTAATGGCAGTCGGTACGCAAATGAAGCAGCGGCGTGCCACCGCGGCGGTTTGGACCACGAGCAACGTTGTTCTCGGGGACGGTGAACTCGGTGTCACAACGGATACAGGTATCATCAAGATCGGAAACGGCACGAGTCACTGGGTTGATCTTCCAGTGGCTTTCGCGAGTGACTACCTGCCTGTCCTCGGCACCGCTGCCAACTCAGCTCTTCTTGGCGGCGTCAGTATCAGCAGTATTGTCAAGTACACTGATGGCGATACGGCGGCGACGGCGGACAAATGGGTCAAGCGACTTAGTGACGGACGTGCGAAAGCTGCGGCAGGTACGGCGACAGACGATCTGATCCAGAAGTCGCAGTTGGACGCCGCACAGGCTGCATTGGTTCTCACGACCATTTCGCAGACTGTTACCGCGGCTGTCACACTGGCATTGACGGATCAATCCAAGATCGTGGCCGTCAACAACTCCTCCCTGACCACGAATGTCGTGGTCACGATTCCCACGAATACCTCCGTGGCGTTCCCTGTTGGGTCGGTCGTCGAGGTGTTGTCGATCGGCGTTGGCGGTGCAAAGATCGTTGGCGCGTCCGGTGTCACTCTGAGCGGTTCGTACATCGCCTACCCCAACTACGGCGCCGTCCGCCTCGTCAAGACGGCGACGAATACGTGGATGGGCCTCGGGCGGAACGCGCACAAGCGCCTTCCGAAGTGCCGCGTGTACAAGAACAATGGCACGACGTACACCTCGGGCGCCGAAACGCCGATTCCGTGGACCACCGAAGACACGTCGGGCTCGGACGTATGGAACCCGGATCACGAGTGGTTCAGCATGCCGGGAACGGGCCTTGCAACGGCTCGACGTGTCACCATCAACAAAGATGGCGAATACATCGTGCAGGCCAACATCCCCACGACTGGTAGCGTCACTGCGGCCCTCTACATCGTGAAGATGGTGTCTGACGGCACCGCAACAGGCGCCACGAAATACTGCAACTCCCCGGCAATCGCTGCGGGGGCTGCTGTGGTTCAACGGCGTTTCTCGGCAGGCGACACCGTCGGTGCTGTCTACCAGCCTTTGGCGGCAAACTCCACGGACGAAGCTGACGGGACATTCGGCAATCGCTGCGACTTCATCATCACGCGCCTGAGTGACTAAGGAGGGCTATGTTCTCCGTGTCGTCCTCGGGCGATTTCAGCAAGACGCTGAGGTTCTTGCAGCAGATGGCAAAGCTCGACTCGGCCATCGCCAAAGTGTGCGAGACTGAAGCGAAAAGGGGCGTGAACGCTCTAAACGCTGCTACGCCTCGTGATTCCGGCCTTGCGGCCAACTCATGGGGCTTCGTAATCGAGCGTTCCGCCGGAAAAGTTCTCATCGGATGGACGAACTCCGATGTGGAAAACGGGTTCCCTGTCGCGCTGATGATTCAGTACGGGCATGGTACGGGAACTGGTGGCTATATTCAAGGGCGGGATTACATCAATCCTGCAATGAGACCTGTATTTGACAGCATCCGAGACTCTGTGTGGAAGGCGGTGACTTCAGCATGAGCAATATTGAAGAGCGCATTGTTCGTATGACCATGGACAGTCAGTCCTTCACTGCTGGCGCGAACAATCTGATGTCACTGCTTCAGGCTCTCAACAAGGCCCTCAAACTTGAGGGAGCCTCGCAGGGTCTTGCTGACGTTAGCAGCAACCTCAACAAATTCGATACATCCCAGCCGCAAGGTCAAGTTTCCGCGCTCGCGGCGAAATTCAGCGCGCTTCAAATCGCTGCTGTCACGGCGTTGGCGAATATCGTCAGTAGAGCAGTTGATGCCGGCCTCAGCCTGGCAAAGTCGCTGACGGTTCAGCCACTGATCGACGGCTTCGGTGAGTACGAAACGCAACTCGGCTCGATCCAGACTATTCTTGCGAATACGGGGCTCAAGGGTGCCGAAGGTCTGGCGAAGGTCAACGATGCACTCAACAATCTTAATCATTATTCAGACCAGACGATCTACAACTTCAGTGAGATGACCAAGAACATCGGCACCTTCACGGCTGCCGGTGTGAGCTTGGATACCGCCACGCAAGCCATCAAGGGCATCGCGAACCTGGCGGCTATCTCGGGCTCGAATGCTCAACAGGCGTCGACTGCCATGTATCAGCTCTCTCAGGCGCTCGCCGCGGGCAAGGTCACGCTTGAGGACTGGAACAGCGTCGTCAACGCCGGTATGGGCGGCAAGGTCTTCCAGGATGCGTTGATCCAGACCGCTCGAGTCCATGGCATTGCGGTTGATAAGATCATCAAGGATGAAGGCTCGTTCCGACTGAGCCTGCAGAAGGGCTGGTTGACCGGTCAGGTTCTGACCGAGACGCTCAGCAAGTTCACTGGTGAACTCACGGACGATCAGCTCAAGTCCATGGGCTACACCAAGGAGCAAATCAAGGGCATTCAAGAGATGGCCCGGACTGCGGTGGATGCGGCCACCAAGGTCAAGACCATGTCTCAGTTGCTGGACACTCTGCGTGAAGCCGTCGGGTCTGGATGGGCGCAGGCGTGGCAGATCGTGTTCGGCAATTTCGATCAGGCCAAGGACTTGTTCACGGGCGTGAACAATGAGCTTGGCGGCATTATCCAGAATTCGTTCAAGGCGTTCAACAGCTTGCTTCAGGGTTGGGCGGATCTCGGGGGACGGCAGGCCGTCATCGACGGCATCGTCAACGCCTTCCGAGCTCTGCAATCCTTCTTGAAGCCACTGGGCGATGCTTTCAGCCAGGTCTTCCCGCCGACAACGGCGAGAGATCTGGTCAACATCTCGAACGCTTTCCGAGACTTCATGGCTCGGCTCAAAATAGGAGCCGATACTGGCGATAAGCTCCGGAGGACTTTCGCCGGATTGTTTTCGATCTTGGGAATCGGCTGGGACCTGTTCAAGGCCGGTGCCAAGTTCATCGGTGATTTGATCGGAAAGCTGACTGAAGGCTCTGGGGGTTTCCTCAACTTCACGGCACGAGTCGGCGACTTCCTGGTCGCGCTGCGCAAGGCGATCCAGGACGGTCAGGGTTTCACGAAGATCTTCGACGGGCTCGAGAAGATTCTCGCTGTTCCCATCGCGCTATTCAAGGCACTCTCCACTGTTCTCGGTGAGCTGTTCAAGAACGCCAACAAGGGCGGAGACGCTCTCAAGAGTTCTGTTGGCGGCATGACCCAAGTCTTGTCCCCGCTGCAAGAACTTGGGCAGAAGATCGAGCGTTTCTGGACGCATCTCGGTGATGTGTTCCAGAAGGTCGCCGACAAGATCAGTCAAGTCACACGAGAGTTCATCCAGTGGGCCAAGGGCGTCGGCCAAGCCATTGCCGGCGTATTCAGTGGTGGACTGGACTTTGATTCGATTCTCAAAGCCATTGGGACCGGGGTCTTCGCGGCCCTGATTCTTCAGCTGAGAGGGTTTGTCAAGAAGGCTACCGGTGTCTTCAAGGACGGTGGCGGTCTCTTCAAGGGGATCACCGAAGCTCTTGAGGGCTTCACTGGCGCTCTCAAGGGCATGCAAAATTCCCTCAATGCTGCTGCGTTGCTGGGCATTGCGGTTGCTGTCGGCGTCCTGACGCTGTCGCTGATCGGTCTGTCGAAGATCGATGCGGCTGGTCTGACTCGAGGCTCGGTCGCTATTGCTGGTTTGTTCACTCAGCTGGGCGCCGCGTTCTTCGCATTCAACAAAATCACGTCTACCGGCTCAGCACTCAAAATAGGAGTGCTCGCTGCCGGTTTGATCTTGCTTGCTGCGGCCATTGATGTTCTGTCGATCGCCGTGTCCACGCTGGGCAAGATGCCGTTCAACGAATTGACCAAGGGTCTTATCGCCGTTACGGTTCTTCTGGGCGATTTGGTATTGGTCAGCAAGACGATGGACGCTGCTGCTCCGGGAATGATTCGCAGCGGTGCGGCATTGATCTTGATGGCCGCCGCCATTCGAATCCTGGTTTCCTCAGTGCAGGAGCTCGGCAAGATGGATTGGGAGTCCCTTGCTAAGGGGCTCGTGGGCGTAAGTACCATGCTCGTCGCTCTGGCATTGTTCACCAAGTTCGCGGAAGCGGATAAGGGTGGCATCGCCCAAGGCGCAGGAATCATCTTGCTGGCCACTGGCTTGCGTATTCTTGCGCTCGCGGTGGGCGATTTCTCCAAGTTCGACCTGAAGAGCATGGCGAAGGGCCTGGGCGGCGTCGCTGCTGGTTTGGGCATCCTGACAGGCGCGATGAATCTGCTTCCTGAGGGAGCGGTATTCAAGGCTGCAGGCGTACTGATTGTCAGTGCGGCGTTGGAAATCATCGCCGATGCGGTCAAGAAGATGTCGGCCCTCCAGTGGGATCAGATCGGCCGGGGGCTTGCTGTTCTGGGCGGATCCATCTTCGCCATCAGCACTGCATTGGCGTTGCTTCCGCAAGGCGCCATCTTCAGCGCCGCTGCGATCCTTGTCACCGCAGCGTCGTTGGAAATTGTCGGGAACGTTCTCGGCAAGATGGCCAAGATGAGTTGGGAAGAGATCGCCAAGGGTCTAGTCACTCTTGCGGGGTCTCTGATCATCATTGCCGCCGCATTGGTGGTCATGGATGGGACGCTGCCAGGTTCCGCCGCATTGGCGGTAGCAGCGCTGTCGTTGGCTTTGCTTATCCCCGTCTTCAAGCAATTGGGCGGAATGAGTTGGGCCGATATCATTGCCGGCCTGGTGGGCCTTGCTGGGATATTCGTGATCCTGGGCGCCGCTGGACTGCTCCTGACGCCGGTGGTCCCCGCGATCATTGGGCTCGGTCTTGCCGTCACCCTGTTGGGCGTCGGTATTGCTGCAGCAGGTGTCGGTGTTCTGGCGTTTGCCACAGGGTTGTCGATCTTGGCAACGGTCGGCGCCGCTGCAATTGCGGTGACGGTCGCGGCAATCTTGGCGCTGGCTGCGACAATTCCTTACGTGGCAACGCAGATGGCTTTGGGGCTTGTCGCGTTCGCACTGGTGATCGCGCAGTCGGCTCCGGCGATGTTCCAAGCCATGACAGCGGCTATCTCAGCTCTGCTGGACGCGATTGACGTTCTCGTCCCCAAGATCGTCCAGACGATTTACGACCTGTTGGACAAGATCCTGCAGGTGATGGCCCAGCACGTGCCATCCATGGTGGACGCCGGCTCAAAGATCATCGTAGGGTTCCTGAACGGCATTGCCGCTCACCTGAAGGATATGATCGATGCCGGCACGAATGTTGTTATCGCGTTCATTCAGGGAATCGGCCAGAACGCTGGCAAGGTTGCTCAGGCAGCCAAGGACACCGCGGTCAACTTCATCAACAGCCTTGCGCAGACAATCCGAACGGGTGGCCCAGAGATGGGCGCCGCGGGTGCGAATCTTGCGGAAGCTCTTATCCAGGGCACCGTCAACGGTCTCGGCACTTTCGCCAGCCGTGTCGGTGGCAAGCTGCTGCAGATGGCCAAGGACGCATGGAACACAGTGCTGCACTTCTTCGGTGTCAATTCGCCGGCGAAGGAAGCCATCTGGCTGTCTGAGATGATTGTTCGTGGTGGCGTGCTCGGCTTCGACAAGTACGGCCATCTGATGGCGAACGCTGCGGGTGGAGTTGCTGAGGACACCCTGGACAGCATGATGAAGCCTCTCACCGGGCTCGCTGCTGCATTGGGGACGGAACTGGGCGATTTCACACCCACGATCACCCCGGTGCTGGATCTCTCGCAGGTCCAGAAGGATGCGACGTCCATCAGCGATATTCTCAGCCTGCAGCCCTTGGGCGTGAACTCGGCTCGATCTAGTGCCCAGAGTGCCAATAGCGGTTTCGAGAGCAACCGCGACACGACGGATACCACGGACGGGACGACCGACTCCGGCGCCCAGTACAACTACACCCAGAACAATTACTCGCCGAAGGCTCTGACCACGGCAGAAATCTATCGACAGACCAAGAATCTTGTATCTACGACGAGGGAGGGTAGCTAATGCTCACGAAGATCGAGGTCACCAACAGCCGCGGGAGCGTGTTTCCGTTTCTGTTGGACGACGATGACAGCGAGTACGTGATTGCCGGCATCGACGGTCTCGACCCCGTGGACGCTACCCTCGTCTCGTCGGAATACGCGGGAATCGATGGCGCGGTCTACCAGTCAGCCAAGCGTGGGCCGCGCAACATCGTTCTCAGCCTCGATTTGGATCCGGACACCAGTACGTATACGGAGCTGCGTCAGGCTCTGTACGCATATTTCCTGCCGAAGAGCCAACTGAAGTTGCGGTTCTATCAAGACAACGGGCTGTACGTGGATATCAACGGCGTCGTTGAGAAGATGCCGGCGCCGTTGTTCGTCCAGAAACCGACGATCGGTGTGTCGATCATGTGTTACTCGCCTGACTTCACCGATCCGAGAATCATCGACAGGGCCGGCTCGACCGTGGCGGATACGACCAACACCGTCATTGCTTATCCGGGCAGTGTCGAGACGGATACAGTCGTGACACTCAACGTGAACCGCGCGGTCTCGGACCTGACCATCTACGCCTCAGATGAAAGCGGAACTCTGCGGCAGCTCGACTTCTCGGCAGCGCTACTGGCGGGGGATGTGCTGGTGATCAGTTCACTGCAAGGAGCGAAGGGCATCACCCTTACTCGCGCTGGGGTGGCGAGTTCATTGCTGTACGGACGCTCTGCCCAGTCGAATTGGATCCAGCTGTTCCCTGGCAACAACAATTTCCGCATTTTTGCTCCGGGGGATCCTATCCCCTATGTTTTGGAGTACGTGGTCAGGTATGGAGGTCTGTAATGGATATCTTCATCCTGGATGCGCTACTCCGACCCATCGACGTCGTGGACCAGTATATTTCGTTCTTGTGGACGGAACGCTGGTCCACGATGGGGGACTTCACTCTCGAGACTCTGGCAACGCCGAACAACAAACGCCGGTTCGTCGCAGACGCGATGTTGTCGATCCCGCAGTCCAAGCGCGTGATGATCATCGAAAAGGTCGAGGAAGTCGACACCATTGAGAAGGGCAATACCCTCAAGATCACGGGGCGCTGCTTGAACTCTCTGCTCGAGAAGCGTCTTGCTGCATCGATCAACGTTGTCACGGGCATGATCGCTGTGTCATCGGATACAGTCGGCGCCGCTCCTCCTGAGTTGATCACGTACTATTTCTACCAGGCGTGTTATACGGAACCGTTGGATCCGAACGACGTTATTCCGTTCCTGCAGCCCGATGGGACGACGTCACTGTATCCGGCGGAGAATATCTCCGTGACATATCCCGTGGACTTCGAATGGTCTATCAAGCCCATGAACCTGTACGCGGCGATTCAGACCTTGACGTCTGCGTATGAGGTAGGGTTCCGTTTCTACAAGGACCCGAACGCCTCAAAGCTGTATTTCGAATCTGTGCAGGGCTGTGACCGCACTACTCGTCAGACGACGTATACACCTGTCATATTCTCGCATGACATGGCGAACTTGATCGACACCACGAACATCGTGGACAAGTCGACGTACTACAACGCCGTCTGGATGGTGTACTCTTACAAGGACGTCAGCAACAACAACGCGATTGTCAGTCAATATGTCACTGCGCCGGATCTCTCCCTGTCCGGCGGAGGCTTTCAGCAGAAGACCAAGCTCGTCATCATCACCCAAATTCCCGAGGGGATGATTTTAGCGGATGTTCCGGCATATTTGACCCAATTGGGACAAGCGGAGCTAGGTCGGTCGCAAACGGTCAATGTGTACGACGGCGAAGTCGCCCAGAACAGCTCATTCGTCTACGAGCGAGACTACAATCTCGGGGACATTGTCGAGGTTCGTGGCGACGATGGTGGCATCGCGTATATGCGTGTGGTCGAACAGATCTTCAAGGACGACCAGGGCGGATACGCAACCTACCCGTCATTGGTGACTAAGGACTTCGTGACGCCGGGGACATGGGCCTCGTGGAAGTACGACGTGGAATGGTCTCTGTTCGGTTCGTCGGAATACTGGTCCACTCAGTAGAAAGGAGGCCACCGTGGCCATTGGTGATGCAGCAGCTGCCGCAGGACTTCCCTTGGTTCCTGATACTGGTGAGGCCGGCAAGGTCAAGTACGGCGCTCAGGAGATCAACCGAACGCGTGACGAGGTCGCTGCACTGATGGGTTTGGTTCCAGCGTCCAAGTCGGCAGCTCGAACCGCTGCGGGAATCAGCTCAGGAACCTCTGACCCCGTGGGCGGTGTGGACGGCGACATCTACTTCAAGATCCTGCCATGACCGACTATCTGCTCGGTATTGGCGGATCGTCGACAATGATGATTCGTGATCTTGGGCCATCGGTCGAGTTCTGGTTCCAAACAGGGCCCGACACATGGAACAACGATCAATGGTGGTCGTACAATGCCAACGGCAATTACGTACGCCAGAAATTCCGCTTGCTGAGGGGCGGAGGCTGGCAGTTCTTTGGCTACGTCAATGTGTACGAAAGCCAGAACGTTCGTTTCACCATCGAGGGTTCTGGGCTTGGATGGGGAACTACCAATTTCGACCAATTCATTTCTCGGTCAAGCGTTCCACCTCCGCCCACCATCAATTCAGTCACTCCGACGTCGACAAGCGCATTCCATGTCGTCTTCACGGGAAATGGTGACGGCGGTTCGACGGTCGACACCTGGCAAATCGCGTACAGCGTTCCAAACGGTCCTACATCGTACGTATATTCCAGCGGGACGTCAGACATCGGTGGATTCAACTCCGGTGACCTGATTTACTTCTGGGCTCGTGGCCACAACTCGATTGGGTGGGGCGATTGGTCTGTTCGCGCCGAAGGTGTCACATGGACGGTCCCTCGGGCGCCTGACGGTCCTGATCTCCTGTCTGTCGGACAAAAGAGCATGCAGGTCCAGTACGACTTTGACGAGAATCCCAACAATCCCACTACGTTGGAGCGTCAGTTAGGCTATGGAACCAGCCCCTCTGCCCCGACGACGTGGGTTAGTGATCCGTCCGGGATATTTACTCTCTCGGGCTTGTCTCCGGGTGGCACGTACTATATTTGGGGACGCAGTCGAAATTCGGTTGGTTGGGGTCCCTATTCGGATCCAACTCAAGTAGTTTTGGTTGCTGGCGCCCGAGTGTTGTCGGGAGGTCAGTGGAGGCGCGCCGTTCCGTTCGTACGGGTCGGAGGAGTATGGAAGGTGGCTGAGCCATGGGTCAAGAGTCAGGGTCTGTGGAAGAAAACCACAAACTGACACTCCGGGACAGATTCTGGGGTCTCCGGCCGTGGAAGCGTCACAGCACCATTCTCATGGTGGCCGGGATCATGTACTCCATTTTCGGATGGCTGTATGCGTTCGGACCTTCCAATCCGATTCGCGACACCGCCTTGATCGTCCTGACCCAGATCGCTCCGATTCCTGTATGGGGCGGTGTATTTCTGGCGTCGGGCGTGGGCGCGATGATTTCTTCCAGATGGCCCCCCATGTCTGAAGCGTGGGGTTACATGCTTCTTGCAGGTCTCTCCGCAGCCTGGTCTGCCACGTACTTGTTAGGACTCGTGTTCTACAAGTTGTCGGTCAATTTGTCCGGTGTGATAGTGTGGGGATTGCTTGCCTTCATGTGGTGGGCCATTTCTGGATTGTTGAACCCGGACAAGACGGCGGTGATCAGTGGTGGAGGATCTTAGTTGGCTAGGCGGCTCAGCCGTCGCTACTATCGGCATTGTCTCTTCGTGGTTAGCTGGACGCTCAGCTAGGAAAGCCGCACAGTTCAGTGCAGATGCGAGTACGGCCAACGAACGAACTAAAGCCGAGACCGAGGCGTACAGTCGCGCTCGTAAAATGGATATTGAGACCATTGCTCGGCAGGAAATAGAAATCAAGAAACTCAGCGACAGAATCACCTTCCTCGAAGGGGAGAACTCGATTCTGAAGCAACAGGTCGCTGAGCTACAGAAGGGACGAAGACGCAGTGGATAACAGTGGTTTCACCCTGAACCCGAAGGTCTACGATTTCGTCAAGTGGATCGCGCTCGTGGTTCTTCCGGCGGTCTCGGCATTCGTCATCACGCTGGGTCTCATTCTTCACTGGAATGACGCTCAGGTGGTGGCGGCTGTCGTGACCGCGTTCGACACGTTGCTGGGCGCCATGCTCGGTAAGAGCGCCACGAACTACAAGACCCAGAACACCTTGGGCGACTTGGTGGTCATGCAGGCGCCTGACGGCACTGCCGACGGTCTCAGGGTCGTGAGCGCGGTGGAGAACCCCGTCTTCAAAGACGGCGGCCAGGTCATGCTGAATGTGAAGAGGGAGCCGTCTCCGCAGTGATCGCAAGAAAAACATGGCTAATAGTGAGACCAATGAAGGGATTAGCCATGTTCAAGCGCACCGAAGACCCCATCCGGACCGCACTCGAGGCCGAGATCCTGTCCACGTTCAGGATGTTGAACGACGCCACGGAAACCGATGTCCACGGCAAGTTGGTCACGGACGTATGCAAGTTGATGGAGCTCCGCAATCAGGAGCGAATCAGCAAGGATGCGATCGTGACCGCCTTGACGCACATCGCTGGACTTGCCGTCGTGCTGCAGCACGAGCGTGTGCATGTGATCGCCTCGAAGGCGTTCCAGATGATCAAGCGGATCGTCTGACAAGCTCTACTGACACAATCTCGAAGCCTCAAGACGTGTGACCCGAAAACACGTCTTGAGGTTTTTCGAGTGTTTTACGGGGACTATATTTTTCATTCGCAAGTTTTACAAGGGCTATAATGAGACCCGATGAAAGGAAATGTCATGGACGAGAACCAGGAAGACAACGGCTCCGCCACCCTTCAACTGCTCGCTGCTGCTGCCACCGGAGTTGTCGTGTACGCCACGATCAACTTCGTGTGGAGGAAGCTCGACCAGAAGAAGGCGCGCAAGGAAGCTGCTGCCAACCTCGCGCTCAACGAGGACTGACCCCCCACCCGCGAATCATAACTGCGAGCCCCACAAGGGCTCAAAGTTTTCGGAGGACCAGTGTTGTTTGGATATGGACTTGCTCTTGCAGTGACGATGTTTGTACTGTATGTGACCGCAAATGTTTCTATCGAATGGATGAAGACAACAAAGGAGACGATTGGCGTGAAGCACTTGGTTCCCCTGATTATCGTTGCAACGCTCGCACTGCTCTGCTGGATCTGGGTGTTCCCCAAGATCTTCGCGCCGTTCCAGTGAGCGATATGAAGCTGGCCATTGCCATTCTCATCACCTGGCTGATTGGTCTGGGCTTTGTGCTGGCGGCGGTAGTACGACTAGCAATTGACCACTGACTCGCAAGAATTACATGGCTTATAATGAGACCCTACGAAAGGACAAGCCATGTGGAAGAGCCACGCTCTGCAGATGACGCTCGTCAAGAAGCCCAAGAACGCTGCCCCGGCCGCTGAGGACCCCAAGACCGACCCCGCTGAGATCGCCCAGATCGCAAGCGGAATGGTCAAGGAGACCTTCATCGTTGCCGCGGTCGGCGTTGGTGCGCTGATTGTACTGAACGCTGCCTGCCAGATCGTTGTGAATGCACTGAAAGCTGACGACAAGTAGTAGTCCAACCGGGCCCCGAACAGGGGCTCAGGTTTTTGGAGGGTCTCATGGACAAGTTCGACGAAATCGACAAGAAGTACCGGCAAGCAATGAACGACTACTCAATCCGCGAAGAAGAGATCAACCAGCAACGCCGACAAATAGACATCGAATTCCGAAAGGCCTGGATCGCTGTCTGTAACATGTTGTTCTTCGTTTTTCTGGTCATCGCATCGCTGTAACACTCACAAGGAGAAACATCATGCTGAACGCACTCAAGAAGTACTGGCCGGTCCTGGCCGGAGGCACGCTCGTCGCCGGCGTGTTGGCCATGCTGTACATCTTCTCGCTCGGGCCGGACGGCAAGAGCAGCTTCGAGAACGCCGGTGCCGCCCAGCCGCATGCCGCGGTCGTTCCGGCCGAGGCCACGACACTCGACGGCGCCTACGACGGCGAGAGCAACGGCGTGACCATCCGCGCGTCCGTCGAGGGCAAGTCCATCGTGGTGACCATGACCAACGAGGGCACGACGATCACGTACTGGCGGGGATCATTCGACAACCTCGCCAAGCCCGGTACCACGGTGGCGTCGGTCGCTGACAACACGATCGCGCTGCTGTCCCAGAGCGACACGAAGACGTTCACGGTGGGCGACAAGACGATCACGTACACCATGACCATGATGGGAGTCTCCAGGAACATCGAGCTACACCATGTCTAGGCACAGTGCGAAGGGGTGTATTGTCATCAAGGTTCCCGTGTGGGTCGGCGTCGCAATCGCGATAGCCATCTCGGCGATGATTGGTATTGTACTCCCTGTTATCGCACTGATGTTTGGCGGACATCACTACCGCTAAAGGAAAGAGCGACATGAACATCGGACCGTTCTTCAAGACCGCACAGAAGTTTGTGATCGACAATTCTCCTGGAATCCTCACGGGATTCGGGGTCGCTGGAGCCATCACGTCCGCAGTGCTGACCGGCCGCGCTGCGTTTCGTGTGGGGCTGGACGTCAGCGAGCGATACGACGAGGAAACTCCCACGGGGAAGGAACTCGTCAAGAATTACTACAAGGAATTCATTCCGCCCGCCGTGGTGTTGGCGGGAACGGTGGTCTGCATCGTGGGAGCGACGACGGTCAGCTCGCGGCGCACGGCTGCCATGACGGCGGCATTCAAGTTGTCGGAGGAGTTGGCCGACGGCTACAAGAAGAAGGTCGCTGAGACGATCGGTGCCCAGAAGCACGAGAAGATGCAAGCCGAGCTCGCGTCGGATCGCATGGAGAAGCTCGGCGGTTACGAGAACTTCATCATCGTCGGTTCCGAGGTGCTGTTCTTCGACTCACTGTCCGGACGATTCTTCACTGGTGAAGTCGAGAAGGTCAACAAGGCCGTCAACGAGATCAACGCCCAGGTCAACCGGTACTACTGCGCATCGTTGTCGGAGTTCTACTACAAGATCGGTCTCGACTCGACCGAGTTCTCGGACTCGGTGGGCTGGAACACCGACGAGTTGCTTGAGGTGTCGTTCACGGCAACGCTCCTGAGCAACAACAAGCCCGCCATTCAGATTTCGTACAACAAGAACCCCATTCGCGGCTACGACCGCTGCATGTAGGAGAGTCATGTTCAAGAAGACGATCACGTTCACCGGGTTCGACGAGGTCGAGCACACGCAGGACTTCTACTTCCACCTTCCCACGGCGGACGTGACTGCCATGCTGCAGCCGGGGAGCGACTTCACGAAGCGTCTGCAGGCGATTCAGAAGAGCGAGAGTGTCTCGGAGGTCGTGAAGTTCTACAAGGACCTCATCACGCAGGCCTGCGGCGTCCGTTCCGAGGACGGCAAGCGGTTCATCCAGACGCAGGAGGCCAAGAGCGAGCTGCTCGACACCCCGGCGCTGGACGAGCTCCTGTTGGAGTTGATGCTTGATTCCAACAAGCCACTCGAGTTCCTGACCAGCCTCTTGCCGAAGAAGCTGCTGGACAAGTTGGGCGACGACGCCAAGCAGCAGTTGAACCAGCTGGTTGCCGACTCGGGCCTGGCGCCCACCGTGGTCGAGGACACCCGTCCGGCCTGGGTGAAGGAGAACCGCAACCCCACGCAGGCGGAGTTCGCGAAGATGACCCCGGCGGAGCAGCAAGCGGCGTTCGCCAGCGTGCTCCGCACCACCAAGTAAGACCATCGGGAGGGGGATTCGCAAGACGGCTGGTCTCCCGTCTTGTCCAATGCGAATCTTAAACGACAATTGTGACCCCGAGTGTGTGCCCCTGCTTTCCCATACATGTCATATAACGAAGGAGGTGAACCATGACATATTTGGACGCGATCATGGACGATAACAATATCGTGATCTTCAACACGACTCCAGATCGAATTCTGGAGATCTGTGACGACATGATGGAAGACGCTCGATACATCTACACCGTCAATCGTGGAGAGAACCTTCGCAACTACAGCGTCAAGGAATACTTGGAATTCTACGGACGGTAACCGCAAGAATTACAGGGTCTATAATGAGACCCTACGAATAAAGGACCTGTCATGAACGCCATTGACATTCTGAAGAAGACCGTGAAGGTCGTCGTCGCGGCGGGTACTGCCAAGATCGTCAACGACTTCATCAAGAACAACGTGGACACGGAATCGACACTCAACAAGGTGACGGTGACGACTGCCAGCGTTGCGATTGGTGGAGCTGTTGGTGAGATCACCGGCAACTACACCGACCACCAGATCGACGAACTGTTCGACCTCTTCAAGAAGATCAAGAACGGAAAGAACGCTCCCGAATCCGAGGACTGATAAACCAGCGAGCCCCTACAAGGGCTCAAGGTTTTCGCAGAAAGCAGGAACATGAGCGAGTTGCCGGGAAGACCGCAGACAGGTGCTCCCAAACCCACGCCCGAGAAGGTGGTGGAGCAGGTTGTCACCGGTGAAGTCGCATCGCGAAAGAAGCCTCTCGGACGGCGTCTTCACGATATTTTCATCGGTGGCGACAGCAAGACCGTGATGAATTACGTCGTTGGCGAGGTGCTGATTCCTCAGGCCAAGGACATGCTCAACGAAATGGTTAGCACGTTCATCGAACGCATGCTGTACGGCGAGGCTCGATCCGGGCGCCGGCCTGGCGGATACCGACCCACCGTCTCACCGGGTCCGACGAACTACACGCGCTATACCGAACGTGGCAACAATCCCGTCGGGCGCCACACCATGAATCGTCAACCGACCGCAGCCTTGCAGGACAAGCAGATTGACGACATGGTGTTCGTTACGCTCGTCGAGGCAAAGACCGTCTTGGCGAGGATGTACGACCTTCTGGAGGGCTATGAAAGCGTGACGATTCGCGACCTTTACAGCCTCGTCGGATGGTCGGCGAATTACGTCGACGAGAAGTGGGGCTGGGTAGATCTCCGGGGGAGTGATGTTCGCCGAGATCGCGAAGGATACAGATTGATTCTGCCCACTCCCGTTTCCCTCATCTGAACAGACAAGGACAGGATATGAAGCTCATTCCCAATGCTGTCTCCTCGCGATTCGGACGACAGTTGCTCCATCTGCAGAAGGCGTCGCCCCAGGTCATGTTCGGGGTCGGCGTCGTGGGCGTCGTGGGCGCCAGCGTTCTGGCGTGCCGCGCCACCCTCAAGCTCAGCGAGACCCTCGAGCCGCTCGAAAAGATGAAGGCGCGGAACGAGGAGCTGCTCGACGAGTACAAGATGTTCACGGACCAGGACGAGGCACACGACCACAACGAGAAGGTCTACGCCCGCAACGAGCTGGTTCTGCGGGTCAAGACCGTTCTCGCGGTCACCAAGCTCTACGCTCCCGCTGCCGGTCTGATGATGCTGTCCGTCGGTCTGTTGACCGGATCGCACATCACCCTGAACAAGCGCAACGCCTCCCTGACCGCGGCGTACGCCAGCGTCGACCAGGCTTTCGAGAAGTACCGCAACCGTGTCCGTGAGCAGCTGGGCGACGAGCAGGATCGCGACTTCCGCTACGGCACGCGGGAGGTCACGGAGACCGTGGAGGGCGCTGACGGGAAGACGAAGACCGTCACGCACAAGCGAGCGTCCGCCGAGGGCCCGTCGTTGTACGCGAAGTTCTTCGACCAGCTCTGCAAGGACTGGCAGAACAACCCGGAGTACAACCGGATCTTCCTGCAGGCCCAGCAGGGGTACTTCAATCAGCTGCTGCAGTCCCGCGGGCACGTGTTCTTGAACGAGGTCTACCAGGCGTTGGGAATCGAGCACACGAGTGCGGGCGCCGTCGTGGGCTGGGTGCTCGGTGGCCCGGGCGACGACTACATCGACTTCGGGATCTTCGACGACCTGACCAACCCGCGGGTGCGTGACTTCGTGAACGGCGACGAGGCATCCATCCTGCTGGACTTCAATGTCAACGGCGTGATCTACAAGCTGATTGACAAGAGCGCCGACCACCTGACCGTCTGAAGGGGCAAGAATCATGAAGCTCCTTTTGACTGCGACTGCTGTCGGCCTCATCTCGGCGGGGGTTGGCGGCGTAGTCGGCTACAAGCTCGCCGAACGGCGACTGACGCTGGTCTTCGAGGAGCGTATCTCCAAGGAGACAGCTGGTATGCGGGTGTTCTACTCGCAGGCTAAGCAGCCGTTCGACTCCCCCGAAGAGGCTTTGGCCGCGATGGTGGAGGAAGCGAAACAGCCCGTCTCCGCGGAAACGCTCGAGAAGGTCGCATACCACAAGATCGTTCAGACCGAATATCCCACGGAAACTCCCCCGGGGGATTCTTCACCGCTGGTGAACTTCTCGCCTCCGCCGGTGGATCCGCATGTTCAGAGCATCTTCGACAAGCCCGTCGTCATCGAGCAGGACGAGTTCCACGCTCAGGAATCCGGGTACGGCCAGGGCACACTGACGTACTACGAGGAAGATGGCGCCCTGGCCGACGAAGCCGACCAGCTGATCGAGTCCATCGACGACGTGGTCGGCCAGGAGAACATGTACAAGTTCGGATACATGTCCAGCGATCCGAACGTCGTGCACATCCGCAACCCCAAGCTCCAGTTGGAATGGGAGGTGATTCGGAATCCCGGGTCGTATGCTCGGGAGGTCCAGGGGATGGTCGACGATCCCCCGAGCGGTCGAGGTAGATAGTGGCGCCCGGGACTCTTGACGACCAATACTTCGAGTGGCTGTATAGCCTGGTTGCGGACGTCAAGATCCGAAAGGGCCCAAGAACCTACTGGAATTTGCTCAGACAACTGTTCGCCACAGAATTCGTCTGGCATGTTCCGAACGACGACAACAGAGAAGAAGACGGGCGAGATCTTCGTTTCGAATGGGCGGAGCTCAGAGATGTCCGGGTAGATAAAAACTGGGTGGAACTCGGTTGTTCGTTTCTGGAGATGCTGATTGGTCTCGCCCGTCGCTTGGAGTTTCAGGATGGGCGAGACTGTGAGTTCTGGTTTTGGCATCTCTTAGGAAATCTTGGGCTTCTGGGTCACAACGATCGCAGTAAGTTCTCCACAGACGATGTTGACGACCGTACCTCTATGGTGATGCACCGCACCTACAACCGGTACGGCGAAGGCGGTTTGTTTCCCTTACCGCAATCCCCGCAAGACCAACGCGATGTTGAACTGTGGTATCAAATGCATGCATATCTCATCGTACATATGTAAGGGGGAGTGATGGACTTCTACAACATGCACGTTACGGAGAAGAAAGACGGAGGTCTTATTCTCTCCCCCAACTTTGTTGTAGGAAAGTCGAAAGACTTGATGGTGCGGGGCCGTGCGTTCTACGCTATCTGGGATGAAGAAGCGGGTTTGTGGTCCACGGACGAGTACGACGTCGCTCGTATTGTGGACAGGGAGCTGCAGGAACATGCAGAGACGCTCCCGGGGGATGTCAAGATCCTGACCATGCGCAATTTTGGGAGCAAATCCTGGATCGCGTTCCGGTCGCTGCTCGCCAACATCTCGGACAACGCACGGCAGTTGGACGAGAATCTCACGTTCGCCAACCAGGAAGTTACCCGATCGGACTACGTGAGTCGTCGGCTTCCGTATGCTCTGGCGCCGGGAGATCATTCGTCCTGGGACGAGTTGGTCGGTACACTGTACTCGGTTGAAGAGAGGAGGAAAATTGAATGGGCTATTGGAGCCGTAGTGTCCGGGGATTCGAAGAAGATCCAGAAGTTCTTCGTCTTTTATGGGAAACCTGGGAGCGGCAAAGGTACTGTCATTTCGATAGTGCAGAAACTCTTCGAGGGTTATACAGCGACCTTCGAAGCGAAGGCCCTTGGCTCCTCGAACAATTCGTTCGCTACGGAGGCCTTCAAAAGCAACCCCCTCGTTGCTATTCAACACGATGGCGACTTGAGTCGTATCGACGACAATACGCTGCTGAATTCGATCGTGTCCCACGAAGACATTCGAATGAACGAGAAGTACCGGCCGAGCTATACGGGCCGAGTGAATGCGCTCTTGTTTGTGGGGTCAAACAAGGCTGTGAAGATCAGCGATGCCAAGAGCGGCTTGATTCGTCGTTTGATCGATATTCATCCTACTGGCGTTACGATCCCGCCCAATACGTACAACACCCTCATCAGCCGTATTGATTTTGAGCTGGGAGCGATCGCGCAGCACTGCTTGGACGTGTACCGCAGTCTCGGCAAGAACTACTACAGCAATTATCGACCCACGGAGATGATGTTCCAGACCGACATCATCTTCAACTTCGTTGAGGCTTCGTACGACGTCTTCAAGTTCCAAGATGGCGTGACCCTCAAACAAGCCTACGAGATGTACAAGGAATACTGCAGCTCGACCGGCATTGACAAAGCGCTACCCCAATATAAGTTCCGCGAAGAACTACGGAACTATTTCGACGAATTCAGGGACAGGACGGAAGTCGATGGATCTGTTGTTCGAAATTATTATCAGGGTTTCTCTGCTGCTGAGTTCAAGACTCCGGCGGATGACGATGACGTTTTCTCGCTCGTCATCGAGGAGAAAGCTTCTCTTCTCGACCAGGTTCTCGCGGACTGTCCAGCGCAGTATGCGACCGATGAAGGAATCCCTTCGACGACGTGGTCGAAGGTAACAGCAACGCTCTCCGACATTGACACCGCTCGGGAGCATTACGTCCGGCCTCCCGATAACCATATTGTTATCGATTTCGATTTGAAGGGAGACAACGGTGTCAAGGCCCTTGCACGCAATCTCCAAGCAGCGTCTGTCTGGCCTCCGACGTACGCTGAGCTCTCGAAGTCTGGCAATGGTGTTCACCTCCATTACATTTATGATGGTGATGTGGCACAACTCTCTCGTCTCTTCTCCGAGGGAATCGAGGTCAAGGTATTCACGGGGAAGTCAGCACTGCGCAGGCGTCTCTCCAAGTGCAATACTGTTCCAATCGCTACCATCAACAGTGGCCTTCCCATCAAGGAGAAGTCGACCGTGCTTGCCACTCGAACGATCCAGAGCGAAGCGGGGTTGCGACAGCTCATCGGTCAAAACTTCCGCAAGGAAATCCATCCGGGGACGAAGCCGTCGATCGACTTCATCAAGAAGATCCTCGACGAGGCGTACGCCCACGGGCTCAACTACGACGTGTCCGACCTCAAGCCCAAGTTGGTCGCATTCGCGAACAACAGTTCAAATCACGCCATGTACTGCCTCAAGGTTGTCCAGGGAATGCGTTTCTCGAGTGAGGCCGTACCTCCCGGAGTCAGTACTGATCTCAATCCGGCACCCGATGCCGAAGCACCGATCGTGTTCTTCGACGTCGAAGTCTTCCCCAATCTCTTTGTGGTCTGCTGGTCGTACGAAGACTCCGACACGATTGTGCGCATGATCAATCCGTCTCCCGCGGAGATGGAGACGCTGTTCAAGTTCAAGCTGGTCGGGTTCTTCAACCGGAACTACGACAACCACATCTGCTATGGCAGGTATCTGGGCTACACGAACGAACAGCTGTATGACCTCAGCAAGAGGCTCATGGCGAACCGTCCGGGCGCCACGTTCGCCGCGGCATACCACTTGTCGTATGCGGACATCTACGAATTCTCGAGCAAGAAGCAGTCGCTCAAGAAGTTTGAGATCGAGCTGGGTGTCCCGCATCAGGAACTCGATCTGCCGTGGGACGAGCCGGTTCCGCCGGAGAAGTGGGACAAGGTCGCGGACTACTGCTGCAACGACGTCTTCGCGACCAAGGCGACGTGGAAGGACCGGGTGCAGGACTTCGTGGCCCGGAAGATCCTCGCGGAGCTGAGTGGCTTGACGGTCAACCACACGACCGCGAACCACACCGCTCAGATCATCTTCGAGGGCGACAGGAACCCACAGACGCAGTTCCTCTACACGGATCTGTCGGAGATGTTCGATGGCTATGTCTATGATGCGGGCAAGAGCACATACATGGACGAGGTCGTGGGCGAGGGTGGCTATGTCTACGCCGAACCCGGGATACACAAGAACGTGGCGCTCCTTGATGTGGCGTCGATGCATCCGACATCAATTGTCCTGCTCAATATGTTTGGCGAGAGGTACACGGCCAATTACAAGGCCCTGATGGAGGCCCGGCTTGCGATCAAACATCGGGATTACGCAAGCGCTCGCGAGATGTTGGGCGGTAAGCTTGCGCCGTATCTCGAGGATCCTGAAGCTGCTACGGCACTATCGTACGCGCTGAAGATCGTGATCAATATCGTGTACGGTCTGACGTCGGCGACATTCGACAGTCCGTTCCGGGACAAGCGGAACAAGGACAACATCGCGGCCAAGCGCGGCGCCTTGTTCATGATCGACCTCAAACACTACGTTCAGGAGCTCGGCTACCAGGTCGTCCACATCAAGACCGACTCGATCAAGATCGCGGACGCCGACGACGAGATCATCGACATGGTCTTTACGTTCGGCGAGAAGTGGGGCTACACGTTCGAACACGAGAGCACGTACACAAAGTTCTGTCTCGTGAACGACGCGGTGTACGTCGCCAAGGTTCAGCACGGAGAGGACGAGGAATGGACGGCGACCGGGACGCAGTTCAAGGTCCCGTACGTGTTCAAGACACTGTTCACGGGGGATCCGGTCCTGAGGACGGATCTGGCCGAGACGAAGCAGGTGGCGAAGGGGCATATGATCCTGCAGTTCCCCTCTGGTCCTCACTTTGTGGGGAGGACCGGACGATTTGTCCCCGTCACGCCAGAATCGGGTGTGGGTGGGACCCTACTGCGTGTGGCGGACGGTAAGGAATACGCTGTCGCGGGCACCAAGGGATATCTCTGGATTGAGTCAGAGATGGCCAACACCAAGGGCGAGGATCTGGAGATCGACATGAGTTACTTCGAGAAGCTCGCAGACGACGCTCGAGCGACCATCAACAAGTTCGGCTCATTCGAGGAGTTCGTGGCGTGAACTACTATGAGGCGATATTGGCGTCGATGAACGGCCAGTCTCCGCTGGAAGAGGCCGACGAGATCAACAGGGACCGAATCGAAGAGTTCATGCAGCTGCTCTGCGGACAGCTGGGCGTGGTGGTCGAGAGTGGTTACGACATCACCATGTTGAAGTTCGAAATCAAGGCGGTCAAAGACACCAGTCCGCATCCGCTGGCCATCGAACTTGAGTTGAGCTGGCCGGAAAATGAGTGAACCTAAGTCAGATATCGACAAGCTTGTCGACGAGGCCGTGAACAATCTCAAGAAGATGGTCGAGGAACAGAAGGACAAGAAGAGCGATGAGTAACCCGAGTGACGGCATGCGGGACGAGATCGACCGCATGATCGACGAGAACGTCCAGAAGGAAATCGCGAAGCGGGGAGAAGCGGACGATGACGACGCCTGAGGACGAGGAAGCCGCCCGCAAGCTCGCAGAGGAGATCTGGGCCGAAGAGGCGAAGAAGAAGTCCGATGACAACTAGTGACGAGGAGAAGATCGCCCAGGGAATCGAAGCCCTGAGGCAGCTTGGCGAAGGCATCAAAGACAAGTGGCGGGCCGACAAGAAGGGCGAGACTGATGACGAATGACAATCGGATCGCCAAGGCGCTCGAGGGCATCCTCGGTCAGCTGACATTTGTAGTGGCCGAGCTTCGGAAGATCAACAAGCCGGCTTCTTCCGGGCAGACAATTCCCCCGATCGAGGAATTCGATCTCGAGCGCAACAAGATCGCGCATACTCCCAGCGAGTTGGACGAGCGTCTGCTGAGCATGCCGCCCAATGCGGCGAGGACGCTGCTGGGGATGAAGAAACAGAACGAACCGACGATTCCGCCACTAGAAGCGGCCAAGGCGGCGTTGAATAACCGCCCGGGCGTGATGGCGCTTCTTCAATCCTGGGGGCTCAAGGGTCCGCTCAAGGTTGAGATCATTAACATCCATGCCAGCGGTGGAGACGTCAAGTTCGCCGGCTTGATCGACGACATGCCCGGCAAGCAAATCGAGGGCATCATCAAGGATGTGTACTGATGGGCAATAACGATGACTTCCTCAACCGTCGCAACGAGGTCCTGGGCCATCTGAAGGCTCAACTCGATAACCTGTTCGCCAACGGATACGACCTGGCTTTGGTCGGTTTCGAGATCAATGCCGAACACAAGGACAGGGGCGACTTCAACATCGAGCTAGCGTTCAATTGGAACGAGCGGTTGCGCACGCCAGAAGGACCCTGGCTCGAGCTGAATGAAGCCTATCCGAGTGGCGTCGATGAGACCGCTCGGACGGTGTTCAAGGGTGTTCTCCACGGCTATACCAAGGACATCGAGGTTCACGGCTCGTACAAGGACGTGATCTAATTGGCCGATAGAGCAAATATCACCCTCGAGGGTGACAAGGATGGCATCCGAATCGCCTTCCGCAATTTCGAGGGCCGTGAGGACGTCTACAACCGCAAGGGTGATCGGAACTTCGCCATCATCTTCGAGAACCCCGAGGTCGCCCAGAGGCTGGTAGACCAGGGGTTCAACATCAAGTATCTCAAGCCGCGGGAGGAGGGCGACGAGCCGACTCCGTACTTGCCAGTGGCGGTGTCGTACAAGGTTCGTCCTCCCAAGATCGCTCTCGTGACGTCCAAGTCCCTGACCTACGTCAACGAAACCGAGGTCGAGCTTCTGGATTGGGTGGACATCGAGACTGCTGACGTCTCGATCAATCCCTCCCAGTGGGCGGTCAACGGCAAGTCGGGTACGAAGGCGTACCTGAACTCGATGTACATCAAGATCATCGAGGACTACCTGGACCAGAAGTGGCACGCGTTCGTCGAGGACAACAAGGCGCTCGAGTCCGGAAACGGGCGTCCGGCGCTGGAAGCAGCACCGGATTACATCGACGGTGAGTACGAGCTGATCTGATGATGGACGCGCGTACTCTCACCCGGAGTAACGCTCACGAAGTCGCAGAATGGTGCGGAGGTCGCCCGGTCACTCAGCATGATGCGCTGGATGACTCGGCGACCTACGCCGCTGTGAACGTCCCTGTAGGGAACGACGTTGAGCGTGCTCAGATCGGCGATGTGATCATCAGAAATTCCGACGGCACATTCAGAATTGATCGTCAGCTGTTCACGAAGTAACGCAGACTTGAAAGCGGGAATGATGGACATCAAGAAGTACACGCGGCGCACGTTCGAGGTCGAGGCGGTGCAGATCTCCTTCGAGAACATCGAGGAGGTCGCGACCTGGTGTGGCGGGCGCATCGAGAAGCGCTCCACGCGGATGATGGGCACCACGGCCATGCTGCCGGTCATCAGCCTCAAGGGGACCGGTGTCGAGCACGGGAACTACTACATCGGCTACCTGAACTGCTGGGTCGTCAAGATGGGGAAGACCTCTCGGATCTACAAGCCGGAGCAGTTCGAGAAGACGTTCGCGAAGGTCAACCAGAAGAGCCTCGACGACGTCCTGCAGTTGATCGCCGATGCGGGCTGGGAGCTGTACGGCCACATCCTGCCGGCCGGAACGATCCCGGATCACGAGTCGCATCTGAACGCGAAGGTCAAGGACGCGATCGACCAGGCCCTGGAGATCGCGACAGCCGAGGTCGACGCCCACCACAGTGACTGCGTGCCTTCGGATCTCGAGGACGTGTTCGACCAGGCAGAAGCAGCTCGTAGTCTCGAGCCGAAGACACACAACAGCGAATGCGAGGTCTGACGATGCGGAGAGAGATCCTGACCGGCGCGCACCTGAACAACCTGCCCGTGGTTCCGGTGGTGTACGCCCCGCGGAACATGCAGACGGTGGCGGTCCAGGTGACCCCCGACACCATCGGCGCCATGGCAATCGAGTTCGGGTCGGAGGTCGTGAGCGGCGACCGCTCCTTGTACCTGAACATTCGTCTCGAGCGTGTCAACGACGACGGCGAGAAGGTTGTCGTTGACAAGATGATTCGACTGGGCGACTGGCTGGTCGAGCTCGGAAACGAGATCCACGTCTTCCCACCGGACATCATGTGGAAGACGTTCAGCGGGGTGAATGACCCTGCGCACGAGATGGCGATAGACGATGGCATCATCTCCAAGAAGGAGTTCCACACGAGCTTCATGACGCTGCCCGCGGACCTGCAGGCGCCGGAGAAGCTTCCGGATCTTCCGGCCTGAGTGAGCTTTGGGAAGACGACATCTACAAGGATCCGAATCGGGAGTCGTCGAGCAGGTGACGGGTTTAGGCCTGCAGACATTTGCACCCTACTGAATATGGAGCAGTTGTGCAGAAGAACACGCCCGGGGAGATCATCAGGTACTTCGGCTCGAACACGAACAAGGCTTTGAAATTCAAAGAGGCGATGGAGTTCTGGGGGTCCTTGTCGTACCAGGAAAAGTGGTACTTCGAGCACGTGAACCTGCAGACCGGGCTCTTGCCGCTGGAGGCCCAGAAGATCACCAGCAACCAGCCGATCATGATCGAGAAGTGCTGCTCGGTCTGCGGCAAGATCAGCTGGGACAGCCGGACCGGCGACTACGCCGAATCGCACCAGAACCCCATTTCGGACCAGATCGGCGACGTGTCGTGCAACCAGGCTGGCACCCAGTACTGGCAGTACGACGATGGGACCCTCGAGCTCCGCGACGGTAATGGTATCTGGATTAAGGACGTGTAGTGATGTGGCGTCCTCCGTACATGCTCTCGATCAGCTACTAGGTGGCCCAAGCTGATCGAGTAGACCGGGTGGTTACCGAACGCCTCATTGATGGCTGCACTTGCCGCAGATAGATGAGGGACCACGTTCAACGGCAGTATAACGCGCCATCCGGTAGTAGAAAGGCGCAGAGACCTGGGCTTCCCTCGGGTCTCTGCGCCTCTTACCTGTACTCACTTTTTGGGAGGAGAATCATGGCGTTTGGTGAAAATGACGACTACATTATCACGTGTACCAATGGAGGCTGCTACGTTAGCACCTTTTGGATAAACCCTATCACGAAAAACAAGTGCCCTCATTGCGGAGAGGTAGGAAACACCGGTGCAGCAGCTGAGGCCGCATCAGCAGGAAGCGATATCGAAGCTGAAGCCTGGCTGCATTCTTTGGGGTGGAGTCGGCTCGGGCAAAAGTCGCGTTGCGGCTGCGTACTACATGAAGGTGTGGGCCGATGCGAATGTCTATGTCATCACGACGGCCAAGAAAAGGGACAGCCTGGATTGGCAGAGGGAGTTTGTCAGTTGGGGTGTGGGGTCGGGGAACCCTGTGTGTACAGCTTCTACGGCGGGCGTACTGACTGTCGATTCGTGGAATAACATTCATAAATATCAAGACGTCACGCATGCCTTCTTCATCTTTGACGAACAACGACTGGTCGGACGAGGCGGATGGGTCAAGAGCTTCCTGAAAATTGCGAAGAACAATCCGTGGATCTTGTTATCTGCGACTCCTGGCGACAGCTGGATGGACTATATCCCCGTCTTCATTGCGAATGGGTTCTACCGCAACCGGACGGAGTTCCTCAAACAGCACGTGATATTCAGACCGTACGCGAAATTCCCTGTGGTGGATCGCTATGTTTCTACGGGAACCTTGATCAAACACCGGAATGACATTGTGGTCCACATGCCCTATGAGAAGCATACAGAGCGCAAAGCCATTGCGATTCCTGTGGAATACGACGAAGACTTGATGAATCTTGTCGTGAAAAAGCGATGGAATCCGTACAAAAACAAGCCCTGCCGGAGCTCTGCAGAGGTCTATATGCTGGCTCGGAGGGTCGCGGCAACGCATCCTAGCCGGTTTCAGGCCTTGCTGAAGAAGATGGAGACCTGTCCGAAGCTGATTGTCTTCTACAATTTCGACTACGAATTAGAGATACTTCGGACAATTCAGTCACGACCTGTGGCCGAATGGAATGGGCATAAACACGAAGATATACCCAAAACGGACACGTGGTTGTACCTGGTTCAGTACACCGCAGGGGCCGAAGCATGGGAATGTATTGAGACAAACACCATGTTTTTCTACACTCAGAACCCTTCGTACAAGATTACAGAGCAGTGTTACGGTCGCATCGATCGACTCAATACACCGTTTTCTGCCTTGATTTACTACGTTCCGCTTTCGAAGGCTCCGATCGATCAGGCCTTGAGAGCCGCGTTTGTGGGCAAGAGAGACTTCAATCTGAGTGATTTCTTGACAATAACCCCCCCTTAAAACGGGTTTGCCAAGAATTGACAATACCTTAAGTAACGCTTTGACCTGCGAAAACAGCTCATTTTCTTGCCTAGATTTCTCTCTTAATTTAGTTCTAGAAATTAAAAGTAATTGTCAAGTAATAATTGACAATAAGTAACGCGTTTAGAAAAGTTTTTTAGGCGAAAAATCTTGGCAACAATGTCAAGTTTCTACAGAGGAGGGCCGATGGAAGTGTGGACCACGCTGCCTGACTTTCCGGAGTACTCGATCAGCAGTGAAGGTAGAGTACGGAATGATCGTTTCGGCAAGCTGCGCAAGATCAGTTACTACGGCGGGTACGCTACAGTAAGATTCTACAAGAATCATCGTACTGTCAATCGCACGGTTGCTCATTTGGTTGCTCGAGAGTTTGTACCTCGGCCCCGCGAGAATTTCGACACGCCCATCTATTTGGACGGCGACAAGCTCAACTGCAAAGCGTCCAATCTGATGTGGCGTCCACGCTGGTTCGCTGTTCGTCATGATCAGCAATTCCGGCTGGATCTTCCGGATACCACAAACAGGGTTCGCAACACCCATACTGGCGAATTGTATGAGAACGTCTGGCACGTTGTGTTCGATCGAGGCGTCCTCTTCAATGACGTCGTCATGTCCATTACCAACCGAACCTATGTCTTCCCCCTCTACCAGAGTTTCGAGTGGGTGATCTAAAACTTGACAATTACCGCTAAGAAAAACATGGATTATAATGAAAGGGATGGAATGTGCCTGTCTACAACGGCTCTAATTTTAGGGAGGTGCCATGGGTAAGAAGCTCGAGCGTGACTATCAACCCGGATTGATTGATCGCATCAGTATGCGGTTCCCGGGTTGTTTCGTTTTGAAGAACGACGAGCAGTACCTCCAGGGCATCCCTGATCTGACGATTCTGTATGGCAGGTACTGGGCCATGCTGGAAGTGAAGAAGAGCCCGAAAGAGCCATACCGCCCCAATCAGGAATACTATCTCCAACTTCTTGGCGAGATGAGTTTCACCGCCACCATCTTCCCGGAGAACGAGGAAGAGGTGTTGGATGCGCTTCAATCAGCATTCGGGGCTTAGCGGAAGTCACGCTCTTCTGAGCCCGAGCAAGTACCACTGGGTCAACTACAGCGAAGACCAGATCGATCAGACCATCGTCAAGTCGTTCGCCGCAGCACGAGGCACGGCGCTGCACAACTTGGCCAAAGATCTCATCATCTTGAAGCAGAATCTTCCGGACACTACCGCGACGCTGAACGCGTATGTCAATGACGCGATTGGTTTTCGGATGACGCCAGAACAGACATTGTTCTACTCCTTGAATTGCTACGGCACAGCTGATGCGATTTCTTTCAGGCAGAAGAAGCTGCGCATCCATGATCTGAAGACCGGCGTGAATCCTACGTCCGTGACTCAGCTGGAAGTGTACACGGCGTTGTTCTGTCTTGAATATGACGTCAACCCGAATGACATCGAGATCGAACTAAGGATCTATCAAAACGACGAGGTTCGCATCTACAATGGCGACCCGTTGTCGATCTTCGCCATCATGGACAAGATCCGCGTATTCGACGCCCGCATCGAGCAGCTGAGGATGGAGGCTTACGGATGACAGTCTTTTCGGAGGACGACTACCTCGCGCACTATGGAGTACTCCGTAGGTCTGGTAGATATCCTTGGGGCTCTGGTGGTCCTGAGAATGCAAGCAACAAAAGCTTCTTGGGATATGTTGCTCAGCTGCAGAAGGACGGGCTGAGTGAGTCGCAGATCGCCGAAGGTATGGGTATCACGACTACCCAGCTTCGTGCTTCGAAATCCATCGCTCGCAACGAAGAGCGACAGGCCGATATCAACATGGCGCAGCGTCTTCGTGACAAGGGCATGTCCACGGTCGCCATTGCGGATCAAATGGGCAAGCCTGAATCCACGATTCGCACGTTGCTGCAACCCAGTGCCAAGGACAAGAGCGACGTCCTCCACAGTACCAGTGTGATGTTGAAGGGGCAGATCGAGAAGAAGCGTTACCTCGACATCGGCACCGGCGTTGAGAATCATCTTGGTATCAGCCAGACCAAGCTCGCCACTGCAGTTGCCATTCTTCAAGAAGAGGGCTACCACGTCTACTACTTGAAGACCAAACAGCTGGGCACCGGCAAGAATACGACAGTCAAGGTGCTAGCTGCTCCCGACGTTCAATACTCCGAGGTGTCACGTAACCGTGCTAACATCGGACAGATTAGATCGTTCTCTGAAGACGGCGGCCGATCCTACATTGGAATCCAGCCGCCACTCTCCATCAGCAGCAAGCGGGTTAAGGTTCGTTACGCTGAAGAGGGTGGTGCTGATTCAGACGGCGTTATTCATGTTCGACCTGGCGTTCCTGACATCTCTCTTGGGAGTGCTCGGTATGCTCAGGTACGGATTGCCGTCGATGGTAGTCATTACCTTAAAGGTATGGCCATGTACAAGGACGATCTGCCGGACGGCGTTGACCTTGTATTCAACACAAACAAGAAGAACACGGGCAACAAGCTCGACGCCATGAAGGAACTGAAGGCCGACCCGGAGAATCCTTTCGGCGCCACAGTACGACAGCGCGTGGACCCGAAGACTCACAAGGTCACTTCAGTCATGAACATCGTCAACGAAGAAGGCGATTGGGACAAGTGGTCCAAGAACCTGTCTTCGCAGATGCTGTCCAAGCAGAGTCCTGCCTTGGCCAAGCAGCAATTGGCCATGACATTCGAACGTCGTCAACGCGAGTTCGATGAGATCATGCAATTGACGAACCCCACTGTTCGTCAGAAGTTGTTGGAAGGATTCGCTGACGGCACGGATTCTGCGGCCGTCCATTTGAAGGCTGCTGCTCTACCGCGTCAGCGATCGAATGTCATCCTTCCTATCAACACATTGAAAGAGAATGAGATCTATGCGCCGAACTTCAGGAACGGCGAACGTGTTGCGCTAGTTCGCTATCCTCATGGCGGTGTGTTCGAGATCCCGGAACTCACGGTCAACAACAATCACCCCGAAGCCAAGCGCGCTTTGGGCAACGCCAAAGATGCAGTCGGTATTCACTCGAAGGTGGCAGAACGTCTGTCAGGTGCAGACTTCGATGGCGATACTGTACTGGTGATCCCCAATAATCATAACCGTGTGAAGACCGCACCTGCACTGGACGGTCTGAAGGGGTTCGATCCTCAGCGTTCGTATCCAGCATATGAGGGTATGAAACGAATGTCGGCTCGAACCAAGGCTACACAGATGGGCGAGATTTCTAACCTCATCACAGACATGACGATTCATGGAGCCAAGCAAGAAGAACTTGCACGAGCAGTACGGCATTCCATGGTTGTCATCGATGCGGAAAAGCATAACCTAAACTGGAAACAGTCGGCCATTGACAATGGTATTCCTCAACTCAAGGCCAAGTATCAAGGCGGTTCCCGTGCAGGCGCCGCTACCCTGATCTCTCGTGCACGATCCGATCTACATGTTCCTGAAAGAAAGCCCCGCTCTGCAAAACAAGGCGGCCCCGTGGACAAGGCCACTGGCAAGAAGGTCTTCATCAACACAGGCGCAACCTATGTGAACAAGAGCGGCAAAGTCATCCTTCGTGGTGAACGTTCGACTAAGCTGGCCGAGACAGACAACGCACACACCTTGTCGTCTGGTAGCACCATCGAACGCATCTATGCGGATCATTCGAACAAGCTCAAGGACCTGGCCAACAACGCTCGTCTTGTTGCTGTAAACACCAAGCCCAATCCGTACAGCCCTTCTGCAAAAGTGGCCTACGCAACTCAGGTTTCATCCCTCCGGGTCAAACTAGATACGGCCCAGAGAAACGCGCCTCTTGAAAGACAAGCCCAGCTTCTAGCAAACGCCGCCGTCCGTGCAAGGCAGGATGCAAATCCCGACATGGACGCGATCGAACTCAAGAAGATTCAAGGACAAGAACTCGCAAAAGCTCGAGTTCGCACAGGCGCAGGTAAACAACGCATTGACATCACCGATCAAGAATGGGCTGCCATCCAAGCAGGTGCTGTCAGTACTAACACATTGCAGAAGATCTTGTTGAATGCAGATCAAGACAGGATCAAGGAACTGGCTACACCACGCACACAGATCAAGATGACAGCAACCATGCTGGATCGTGCGCGCTCAATGGACAACCTTGGCTACACCCAGGCTGAGATAGCAGACCAACTTGGTGTGTCGTTGACTACATTGAAGAACGCTCTGTAGGAAGGAGAGAGCGATGGCAGTGCACATGCTGACAACAGTAGACAATCCCTACAATCCATTCACTGAGTATGATGAATGGAGTTCATGGGATGAGAGATCAGGCTACTACACGCCACAGTTCCTGGCTCGCCTCACCATGTCGTCTACTGAGCTGTCAGATGCTGATCAATCTCTTGCGATCGAGCAAGCAATCGATGAGATTGTGAATGAAAACGTTCTTGGAATCTACAGAAAGGTCGCGGCTCCACCTGATTGGGTCGACGATCTTGCTGCATGATTTCCGTTTCACAAGTAGGGGGAGGGGGTCTCGCAAAAGTGGCACCCCCTCTGCAT